>Ga0209373_10002468_pt1 | contig 18540 bp, 6 predicted proteins | sample Higcelweek5metaG_FD_187173 | JGI IMG/M metagenome (GOLD analysis project Ga0209373, IMG submission 187173) | Freshwater pond sediment microbial communities from the University of Edinburgh, under environmental carbon perturbations - High... | ecosystem: Environmental > Aquatic > Freshwater >... | reverse complement strand
AAGAACTGAACCAATTGATTCTAAAACAAATTCTTCAGAAACGAAAACCAAATAGACAATATGAGAGACGCACAAAACAAGGAAAATACAGTAAATACAAATAATTTGCCTAAGTTAGCGCCATTACCTTCGCCAAGGGGGCTTGGCGTTGCTGGCTATTTTAGCACTCTTGGCGAAGAGGGTTGGGAAATTGATGTTGGACAATTGTATATTTCGGCCGGAATTATATCCAGGATTGGTAAAAACCTTCAAGGTTTTGGAAACCTTGAAGGTTTTTGTCAGCCCACGTTTTGGAACGTAGCATTACATAGGGTAGCTGCCAGCCCGCTTGTCTTAGGGTATGAAATACAACAACGAGATTAACGACCAAATATGGCTACAAACACAGCAACGACGGGAAATATACCACCATAATTTTATCAACAGCGCCTGTTGATTTCTATGGCGAAAATTTTATCTTTGTGGACTTTTCGGGGGGCTTTGTTGCCCATCACCGGGGGGTTGCGGTAGCGGGGCACTGGCCTGGGCTGCATTCTTTATAGATGTGTAATTATATTGTTTAATTAAATAGTAACTAAAATGAAAAGTGGAACATTTATTCAAAAATCTGTGAAGGGTTTTTGTGGTGGACTGCTGAGGTGGTTAGTGCTGTTGTTTGCGATGCTTGCCTTCACGGCGAACACGCAGGCCGCGATAAACTATCCATTCCCGCAGAACTACAAGTACCCCTATGGTTCAATTTACACTGGATCGGACGTGCAGTCCACCATCCAGTCGTTGTACACAAACTGGCTCTCGAAGTATTACGTGGAGGGGACAATCAACGGTACAGCTTGTGCTCGTATCAAGTTCGTTCAAGCAAGCGAGACGGGGACCAACACGGTATCGGAAGGTATCGCGTACGGTATGCTCATCTTCGTGTACATGGACAACGCAACGAACAACACGCAAGCCAAGTTCGATAAACTGTGGAAATACTACCAGTTGAACTCGGACGGACAGGTGATGAACTGGAAGGTGAACGCCTTCACCGGTACAGTAGCAAGCGGAACAGGAAACTCGCACGGTGCAACTGATGCCGACGTTGACGTGGCAACCGCACTGCTCATGGCCGACAAGCAATGGGGAAGCACGGGAACGGTAGACTATCTTTCTGCTGCAAAAAGCCTCATAACTACTATATGGAATTACGAGGTCGACCAAACAACCAGTCACCTGAAGCCAGGTAACGCGTTCAACGATTATGCTAACCCTTGTTATTTTATAAACAATGCGTTACGCCTTTTTGCCACCGTTGACGCAACTCATGCATGGGCAACGATTGCTACTGGCAACTTGAGCCTCATGTCCACTCTTTCTGCAAAAAACACCTCAGGTCTTATTCCTGACTGGTGCTATCATGATGGTACGTTACTCTCTGGAATTACCAGCGACAAGTTCGAGTCTTACTTCCTCTACGATGCAATCCGTATCCCGTGGCGTTTGGCTCACGATTACGCCTGGTACGGAACGGCTACTTCAAAAACATTATCTGACAAAATTACTACATGGGCCATATCAAAATCTGGTGGTGACCCAAGCCAGTTCTACGATGGATATTTATTGAACGGTAACGTGTTCAACAATCCTGATGGAAATTCTGCTTTCGCTTCTCTTGGCAAGAGCCAAAACCCATGCTTCTCGGCAGGCTTAAGTATCGGGGCAATGACCAATACCTCGAATGCTGCATTTATGAAATCGTGCTGGACTATCGGTAGCAAGAACGATGCGTATGGATATTACTACACGCACACCATTCAGCTGCTCGATATGCTATTCCTCACGGGTAATATGCCAAACCTCACCGATATGAGACCTGTGCCTGTTGCTGCCGAAACAGATGCGAATGGACAGATAATCTACGTGGATTTCAGCAAGGTATTAGGATCTACTACATCAACTACAGGTTGGACTGTCCAATCATCTGCCGATGCTGCGTTCACAACTCCTACCACCATTGCTGTATCTTCAATCTCAGTAAGTGGAGTTAGGGTTTCGGTGGGACTTGCTTCAAGCATAGTTCAGCCATACATCAGAATTTCATACAACGGTACTTCTATTATTGCTAGCAGCGATAGTAAGGCTGCCGAAGCATTCACCAACTACGCGGTGACCAACAAGATTACCAATATGGAGCCATACCCCATCACTCGTTTAACGGATATCTTGGGTACGAAAGTGTTGATAAAATGGAGCAAGGAAATATTGGCATCTTCGATAGTTCAGGGAAGTTTCACGGTTAAGGTAAACGGTGTTGCGGCTACTGTTGGCACTATTGCCGTGAACTCTAGTGATGCAACAATGATTGATATACCAATCACTAACGCCACAACCGGTCTTGCTGCAATAACGAGTGCGTCAGACGTGGTGACAGTAACGTTTGCCGGGGGATCACTCACTGGCACAACAAGCACGAAAACGGCCCTGGCATTTACCGATGCAGCAGTGCAGAATATGTATCTATCTGTGACTTGTTACACGATGACAAACTTTGATGCCATTAATAATGTGACAGTTACTTGTTCTGCGGTAAGTTCAGCTTGGTCTTCAACTGCAAGTGATCCAGTTGCTGGATCTACAAATAAAGTTGGCTATTACAAAGGTGATGGAACTACACAATGGTTGGCTGCGAAAGGTATTTACTCCACAGCAAATCAACCAACGTTCATGTCTGCGCTTGGTCAAACTGGCGCAAGGTTCAAAGCCCGCGTGTATGTGAAGAGTGGTACCTTCGCAACAGGTGAAGGTTTGGATATTATTTTCTGCGAATCGGCATTGGCTGAATCAGGTGGTTATTACGATGCAAACCAGGCAGAATTGAAGATTTATCCTTCAACTACAAACGCGTGGGAGGATATAGATGTACAAATTTCGGGCGTGGTAAAAACTACCTACGACGAGATAATGATTCGTACGACAAATGCGAGTACAAAAACATCTGCTCAATTCTACTTAGATGATATACAAATTTGTCCTCCTGCGCCCACGGTATCTATTGCTGGTGGTGGTAGTACATACGATGGGAAACAACTTGAATTACGGTTCAATTCTGCGATGAATGTTCCAACGGACCTTTCACAAATATCTGTTAAGGTAGGAGGAATTACACAGACTGTTACAGCAATTTCAGCAAAGCAAGGTGATGCAACATTCCTTGTTGTTACTTTGCAGAATGCAATTACAGATCCAAGCCTCACGATTACCGTGAGTGGTGGAGGAACTACTGCTTTAACCTCGCAAGATGGTCGTTCTTGCGACGTGTTTTCTTCTTACACAATTGCAAACCTGGTGGGTATTTCTGTCACAACGGGATGGAGGGATGATTTTGCTACAACTACAGATTATGTGACAGCAAATATAGGCGTGGGAACTTCTTACACCGCAGCAGTGGAAAGTGCTGTTTCTCCTGGAACGTACAAGGTAACAATAGATGGCTCTTCTGATTGGTCAACGTTAGACATAACTACCTGGGTTGATCAGGCACTTGCCACCAAACAAGTTATGAACCTCACGGGGAGGGAAAAAGTGCAGTTCAGGTACCGTGTGCCATCGGCAACAAGCACGACATTAAAATATCGTGTTTCGATGAAGGATAAGGTTAACGGTACGGCATCTGATGGGATGACTTTCCAGACATTAACCATTTCTTCTTCATGGCAAGATGTTACGCTCGATATGAGTAAGTTATTGTTCAAGCAATATGATGCGTCTGGTAATACAATATCTCCTGCCTTAAGTGTTGATAGAACAAATATTTACCAGGTTATGTTCTGCTTCATTTCTGCCGAAGGAACTTCTGCCAACAATTATGTTCCAACCCAGTTCAAGGGACAGATAGAGTTTGATTACATTTCAATTGGTTCACCATTATTAGTCTCTGTTGATAATGATACAATTAATGAAAATGGAACGATAAATGCGACAAGTAGTGCTACAGGTAAGATTTACCTGGTACCTAATAACACACCGCCCGTTCTTTCAGCCTTGCAAGATTCGGTATTTGCAGGAAGTGGTATAGTGGTTGAGTGTACGGCAAGTGTTGCAGCAGCTTTGGCAACAACTGGACTACCAGCAAACTACTATAATTTGTATGCATACGACCCAACGGCAGGTGCAATTTCTTCAAAAATCGGAATCCTCATTCTTGACGTTACCGCACCAATCATCACCAAGTTCGATAGTGGCAATATGCCACAGGGAGCAACCACGGTTGTTACGGTGAACGAAGATGCAGTGGTTTACATGGTACCAGCAGGAACGGCACAGGATGCTGATGCCATCATCACGTCGGCTATGATAACGCAAACGGTAGCTAAAAACACGGCTACTAATTTAGTTATTCCTGCAGGCACAACGCTTGGTGCATCATACATTTTCTATGCAATCGACTACAGCAACAACATTTCAGCAGCTACATCGCCAGCTATTGTTATTACCGATAATGTTGCTCCAGAATTCCTTACAGCTACTTCTGACACGATTGTGAAGGAAACAGATAACATCATCGCCAAAATTAGCGAGGCAGGAACTGTTTACCTGGTAACTGCAGCTAACGTAGCAAACATTACCAATGCAGCGTCTCTGGTTACTTATGCAACGGCGTCTAAAGCCGCGACAGCAAACGTGAATGTTACTTTCTCGGCAAACAGTTATGCCGCTGGAAGCTACGTGTTGTATGCCGTGGATGCGAGCGGAAACGTTGCCGGCCCAACAGCCACGATAGTAAGCATTCAAAGTTGCGTTACCCTCAACTCGGTTTCGATAAGCCCCACCTCGATCTCGATCCTCGACCAGGGAACGGCGACCGCATCAATTACTATCGATCCGGTGAGTGCCCCGTCAACGGCAATCACGTCTATCACCTGGACGAAAGGGACCAGCGTTCCATTCACCATCGCACCATCAACCGACAAGAAATCATGTGTCGTCACTGGTGCTTCGGCAAATTCAACGTCCACAACTGGTGATTTAACCGTAACCATAGTAGGTTGTAGCAACACTGTTACCAAAACGATCACGGTGACGGTTACCCCTCTTTGCCCCTCGGCTATTTCGCTTGATGCGACATCGAAGAACTTGTATGTGAAAGGGACTTACGATTTCACTGAAACTGTCACGGGAACCCTGGGTACAGCTACGGTGAACTGGTCAAGTTCTGATGCAACGGTTGCCTCGGTAGCTGCTGGAGGTGTTGTTACCGCTAATAAGATCGGTACAGCCACAATCACCGCTTCATTGAGCTGCGATGCCACGGTAAAAGCAACTGCTACTATTAACGTGGTTAAAACACCAGTTACTTCTATATCTTTTGTGGCAAATCAATCAGACTCGGTTGAAATAGGTACACCACTGAATTTGTTAGCTACTGTGCTGCCAACAGACGCAACGAATAAGCTAATAACATGGACGGTTGTTGCAGGCACAGGACATGGTTCAGGAACCTCATTAAACGACACCACAGTTCAAGTATCAGGAACGGCAGTTGGAACAATCTTAGTTACTGGAACATCTGCTGATAATTCTTCTGCTACGATAACCAAGACCATTCGTGTAGTGCCAGTTCGCGTGAAGACGATCACTGTTGCTCCAACGACAGTTACATTAACAATCACGTCAACAACGCCAACGCCTTCAACCTCTATCACCGCGACCGTTGCCCCAACAACTGCGACAGACAAAACGCTCACGTGGACGGTTTCTCCTTCGGGTGTTGTATCAGTAGCGGCTGGTGTAGTCACCGCGGTTGCCGACGGAACCGCAACCATAACGGTTACTTCGGTTCAGGACCCCTCGGTTAAGGTAACAATTCCTGTTACAGTAACGAAGGCCGTACCAACAGCGGTAACATTCACAACGACGTCAGGTTCGGTAGTTGTAAACAACTCGATCGACATCACGTCGTTCCTGAGCGTTACACCGGCAACAGCAGTAGACAAATCGGTTACCTGGTCAACACTCGACCCGACGTATGCTTCGGTTACGAGCGGTGTAGTGAAAGGGTTGGCTGTAGGAACGGCCCGTATCGTGGCAACCTCGGTGGCTGTGCCTACATTGAGTGCAACCTTCACGCTCACGATTACGCCTGAGCTGGTTACCTCGGTAACGGTAACGCCAGCTACCTTGACGATTCTGAGACACGAGAAATCAACATTGTCTGCCTCGGTACTGCCAACCATTGCTACCACTAAAACTGTTACCTGGTCGACTTCCGATGCCACAAAGGTAACTGTTGATCAAAGCGGGAACATCTACGGTGTGGCTGTAGGTTCTGCAACCATCACTGCCACCGCAAATGACGCAAGCGGCAAAACGGGTACATGTGTCGTAACGGTCAACCCGATACTCCCGTCGAGCATCGTTTCGAGCGACATATCTATGTTGACCACCGATGCCGGCAAACAAATTACTTACACGGTTCTTCCCGACACGGCCGATAACAAAGCAGTGACGTTTGCCGTTACCGGCACAACAGGTGTTGCCAGCGTTGATGCCAACGGATTAGTTACTCCTACTGCAAAAGGGACGACCAAGATCACCATCACTTCTGTAGCAAATTCGTCGATCACTACGGTAATTAACGTTACCGTGAATGATGCTATCGTTGACGTAACAGGTGTTACACTCGATCAATCGACATTGAATTTAGCTCCTAATAAAACCGCCACGTTGACGGCCACGTACGCCCCCAGTGATGCAAACGTGAGCTCTATAGTGTGGAGTTCTGATAATACAAACGCTGCAACAGTCGATCAATCGGGTGTAGTTGCCGGCGTTGCTACAGGATCAGCCGTGATCACGGTAACGGTGACGTCGCCCAATGCCACGGTAACTGCAACGTGCACGGTAACTGTTGCCAACAAGCTGGTTACTGCTATCACCCCAAGTCCCGCCAAGCTCGATTTGTTAACCACAAGCGCGGCCACGACCTTGACTTCGACCGTTACGCCTACTGATGCTACAAATGCTAATGTAACGTATGCCGTAACAGGTGTAACAGGCGTTGTGAGCGTTACCAGCAATGGTATCGTGACTGTTGACGGCGTTGGTTCAACCACTATCACCGTGACAGCAGCCGATGGAAGCGGAATAACCGCCACAATTCCTGTTACCGTTTCTTACGTCGCTGCTACTTCTGTCGTGTTGAGCAGCACTGCAGACATCACGCTTCACGTGGGTGAAAGCTCAACATTAACTGCCACGGTAGCACCAACAGGATCTGATCAGGCTGTAACCTGGTCTGTCTCTGCTACACCCGCGGGTGCAGTTGCAGTTGTGAACGGTAAAATCACTGCTATTGCCTTGGGTTCGGCAGTTGTTACTTGCGCGCAAACAGCAAACAGTGCCATCAGCGCAACGGTGAATGTCAACGTGGTGAAGGTTCCTGTCACAGCTGTGCTTGCTGACAAAACCTCGGTAACGGTTGACGATGCCGGGACAACAGCACTGGTAACAGCATCTGTTGAACCAACCAACGCAACCGTTCAAACGGTTACATGGAAATCGTTAGATGAAACCATCGCTAAAGTAACAAACGGGTCGATCTCTGGCGTTGCAGCTGGTTCTACCAAAGTTGTGGTAGTTTCTGACGACAACACGACCATCGCCGACACCATTGATGTGACGGTTGACCATATTTCTACGGTAATTGATGTAACATCTATCACATTTGATCAGACAGCCATAACACTGGAGAAAGGTGCAACGGCTACGATCACGGCCACCATCGCTCCTGCAAATGCCACGGTTAAATCAATAACCTGGGCAACTTCTGACGGGACTATCGTTGCGGTAAGCACTCCTTCAACGAGCATCTCGCCTGCAACAATAACGTTAACTGCTCAAAGCACCATCAGCTCTGCCACCATCACGGCAACGAGCAACAACGGTAAAGTTGCAACTGCCACGGTGAATGTTATAGCAATTGCAGTTCAGTCAATTGCCTTCACCCAAACAAGCGTAACGTGTGCCGCTGGTTCATCAGTTGATTTGAGCCAATACATTTCTATAAATCCAACAAATGCAGACAATCAGACTATAACATATAGCGTTGATGCTGCAAGTGGATCTATTTCAGGAAGTACGTTCACTCCTTCGATCACAAGCGGTAGTGCAATCGTAACTGCAACGTCTGCAAACGGCAAAACCGCCACAATTACAGTAGTGGTTTCGACTACCGTTAAACCCGTGACGAGTATCACCCTTGACAAGACTGCGTTAACGTTCACCTTGACTCAAGCTACCGGTGTCGTTACGCAATCACTCGTTGCAACCGTGCTTCCCGACGATGCTTCAGACAAATCTGTCGTGTGGTCTTCTTCAAGCGCGAATGTTTCTGTGGTAAATGGAGATGTTAGCATTAATTCTGCCAATATCACGTCCACATTCACCGCAACAATCACGGCTACTGCGAGCAATGGTATGCAAGCGACATGTGCTGTTACCGTGAACTTCAGGTACGAGGTTACGGGCGTCACCATCACTCAGCTTCCTGTCACCATCAATCAGAATGCCGCGTTGGCAATCGCTGGTACCGTGACTCCTGCCGCTGCTGGTAGGTCTATCGTTTGGTCGCTGGGTACAGCTAACACGTCAAGTGGAGCAACGATCGATCAAAGTACCGGTGCACTTACGGCTGGCGGAAATGGAGTTATCCCCGTGGTTGCCACGGTAACCGATTCTGATGGCGACGTGTTCACGGACACCGTGCTCATCACCGTGTCGTCCGTCATCGAGCTGATAAGCATCGAGGCTACGCTCAATAACTTGAAGGACGTGACGATGACGAAGGGCGAAACGGGCCAGATACAAGTTGTGTTTAACCCGACGAACACCGACCAGAAAGACCTCACGTTCGAATCAAGCTCTAGCAGCGTGACTGTTTCATCAACAGGATTAGTCACCGCCGCTTCTGGCGGAACCGCAACCATCCGTGTCATACCCGTGGCTAAGTCCTCGGCTGTTCAATCCATCACGGTTACGGTTACGGAACCTATCACCGACATCGCACTGTCATTGGTTCAATCTGCGATCGATATCAACACGAGCACTACCTTGAACGTTACCTACACGCCAAGCACCGCTTCTAATAAAGTGTTGACGGTCACGAGCAGCCCAACAGGTTTAGTTACCATTACCAAGGTTGTAGACGGCCAATACACTATCCTGGCCGGATCTGCCACTGGTTTGGTTACATTAAGTGTTGCCACCACCGATGGTTCCGCGATAACAAAGACCATCTCGTTGAACATCACGAAGGTGATCACGGTTGATAAGATCACGATCACGAATCCTATCACGTCTCTCGAAGTAGGTAAGACCTCGGCAAACATCGTGGCCACGGTTACTCCAACGAATGCTAACGTGAAAACGTTGACATGGTCGGCTAATAATGCCACCGTAACTGTGGTAAACGACACGATCGTCACCATCACAGGAACAACAGTTGGCACTGCAACTATCACGGCTACTGCTGTTGGTGGAGCAACCACCTCGTTCCAAGTAACCATTTTACCTGTTCAACTGACGGGCGTTGCCTTCAAGCAATCATCGTACACGATCACTTCGAAAGAAACGAAATCGTTGACCGCTGAGCTTGTCTTCACGCCTGCTAACGCTGCCGACCAGACAGTAACGTGGGCCGCCATACCGGTGACAGGCACGGGAACTATCGCCAACGGGTTATTCACGCCAACGTCGACGAGCGGAACGGTCACGGTTACGGCAACAAATGCCGCAACAGGTCTTTCGGCTTCTACGTCTATCGTTATCACCCCGGTGATGGATTCGCTTGTTATCATCACGCAACCTGTTGCAATCAACCAATTGGCACAATTGCAGTTGACGGCTAGCTGCTACCCAACAACAATAACCAAGACCATTACCTGGGAGATAGCTAGTTCAACATCAACAGGTGCAACTATCTCTACATCTGGATTATTGACAGCCGGTTCTACCAACGGTGCGATCACGGTGAAGGCTTCGGCCACCGCCGACAACGGCACGGTGTACAGCGATTACGTGACTGTCACGGTGAAAACTGTCATCGAATTGATAGACATCACTGCCACGGTTGAAAATGCGACATCAGTTACCATGATTGCAGGTTCTACCAAGCAGATTGATGTGGTTTATAACCCGACAAATACCGATCAGACAGGTGTAGGTTACACGGTTGCAACGGTAAGTGGAGCTGGAACCATTGTTACGGTTTCGTCTACAGGTGTTATATCTGCCGTGGGTGCTGGAACGGCAACCATCAGTGTTATTCCATCGGCTAAACCATCGGCTGTTAAAACGATCACCGTTACTGTCACACAGCCTGTAACAAACATCGCGTTGACTGCGACGAAACAATCGTTCTACGAGGGTGAGACAACCGTTATCAACGCTGTCGTTACACCGTACACTGCAACAAATCAAGCACTGCAGATCACTGCTCCTGCGAATGTTTCGGTAAATAAAATATCAGAAACCCAGTGGGAAATAACAGGAGTGACTTACAACAGCAACACGGTGATCACGGTGGCGGCTACCGATGGCTCTAATGTATCAAGTTCAATAACACTGAACGTCCTTGATAGGATTAACGTGTCGGCGGTGACTATCGGTAATGCTACAGCAACTATCGATCTCGGCTCAACGACGAAATTAAGCGCGACGGTTAACCCTTCGAACGCCACCTACCCACAAGTTACATGGTCTTCAAATAACCCTGCAATTGTCGTGGATCAGAATGGGTACATCACAGCTGCACAAATCGGCACCGCGGAGATCACTGCTACGGCCGACGGAGTATCTGCAACAGTTACTATTCAAGTGGTACAACCGGTTACTTCCGTAACGATCAATCCTACCTCGTACACGTTCACGCGTAACCAGTTCTCGCTGGATCAAACGACAAGCCTCGCCGTCACCATCGAACCATCATACGCGTTCGATCAAACGGTAACGTGGTCGCTTGAATCGCCAAACAGCTACGTGAGCGTGGATGCAAACGGTACCGTGACCGTGACAGGTAATGTATCAACCAGCGCTGTTGTTGTTGCCACGAGCAGGAACGGCAAGACTGGGAAATGTGCCATCAACGTGAACTTCTCTTATGTAGTAACAGCTATCGAGATCACCAGTGTTGCCGGAGAAATATCTCAAGGTGTTAATGTCCCGCTTGCCGCGACTATCTACCCTGCCGAGGCAGCTTCAGGCAAAGAGATCATCTGGGATATCGTTTCGGGAAGCGCGACGGTAAGCTCTACTGGTGTGCTCAAAGCTACTGGCGATGGTCAAGTTGTTGTTAGTGCGATGGTAATTGATGCGAACAATAACAATAAAGTATTCGCCGATTCGATCACCTACACCGTCAAAACTTCTATCCCGGTAACCGGCTTGACGGCCACGGTAAATGGTGCGATCACTGTTGACCTGAACGTTGGTGAAACCGCGAATATCGACCTGGCATTCACGCCAACCAACACCGATCAGACGGCTGTCGTTTATTCTTCGATAACCCCCAGCATTGCCAAAGTTGCCAACGGAGTGATAACTGCCGTGAAGGGTGGAACCACTACTATTTACGTTACTTCCTCTGTTAATTCTTCGTTAAAACAACAGATCATCGTGAATGTTATCGAGAAAGTGAGCAGCATAACCCTAAGCTGGACGGATCAAAACGCGACTACCATCAAGGTAGGGGAAACAGCTACTTTCACCCTATCGGTGTTAGAAAGTTCTGCTTCAAATAAGGACGTAGAGTATGTTTTAGGTGGCGACACTGCTTCCGTGAAGTTAAACAACACAAAGTTCACCGCACTCAAGCCTGGAATCGTTACCGTAGTCGCTAAAGCTACCGACGGATCTGGTAAGTCATCGAACGTGTTGACCCTTACCATCGTGAAGGAAGATGTAACAGGTGTTTCTCTTGGCGCGTCAACATTGAGCATAGAGGTTGGCGATCAACACACGTTGACTGCTACTGTTAGTCCAACCGATGCAACATACCAAAGCTTGACCTGGAGTACGTCTAACAGCTCGCTCGCCACCGTTAGTGGCACTGGTGTGGTAACCGCTTACGAAGTAGGTACGGTCACCATAACCGTGATATCTAACGATAACCCGAACATCAGTGCATCTATCACAGTGTACATAACCGAGAAGACGCTTGATCTGACAACTCTCGGTACAACGTATGACACTGCATACGAGGTATGGTATAATGATAGGAATCGCACGGATATCGATGCTGCGATAATTAGCAACTTGGTAACCCAAATGACCAATGCGTATTCTATCCTCTACTCGGAGAGAACCGACACGTTATCGCAAGTTGAAGTTGATGAAGCTACCCGCCTGCTGCAGGAAGCTATCGATAACATGAGATGCAACTGCTGGAACGCCGCCGAAGAGATCGCCGTATCTCAGCTCAGCGTGTTCCCGATCCCCGCTACTGATGTTCTCAACATCGCTGGCGTGAAAGTTGTTTCTGTCGAGATCTTCGACCTTCTCGGGAAGAAAGTCGCTGCTTCAACTTCAGATCAAGTTTCGCTCGCGAATGTCGACAACGGTGTTTACAAGGTGGTTGTCACCACGGATTCTACTATCGAAGTCACCACGATTACCGTCTTGAAGTAATCAAAGTAAAATAGTACGATAAGCCCCGGCCGATTTTGGCCGGGGCTTTTTTTATGATATCACGTGAACCCGGCAGCCGATTACCGTGTATCTTTGCAATCCATAAATTATGTATCACTCTCCGGGATGCAATGCCTGGTCAAAAAATAATTAACTGATGAAACCTGTAAGAGTTCGTTTTGCCCCCAGCCCAACTGGCCCGCTTCACATTGGTGGCGTGAGGACCGCATTGTTCAATTACCTCTTCGCCAAGAAGCACAACGGCACGTTTATCCTTAGAATCGAAGATACCGACCAAACGAGGTTTGTGCCAGGTGCCGAGAAGTACATCATCGAGTCACTGAACTGGTGCGGTCTTCATTTCACCGAAGGTCCCGGCGTCGGCGGGTCGTGTGGACCTTACAAGCAATCGGAGCGGAAGGATCTCTACAAGAAATATGCTGATGATCTCATCGCTTCCGGTAACGCGTACTTCGCATTCGATACCCCAGAAGAACTAGATGCGTTGAGGAAGAGCTACGAGGAACAGAAGAAAACGTTCGTCTACAATTTCGAGGAACGGAAGAACTTGAAGAATTCGCTTACCCTGCCGGCCGACGAGGTTGCGGCACGCTTGGCTTCAGGTCAGCATTACGTCATCAGGTTCAAGATGCCCGAGCATTACGACGTGGTCATGCACGACGAAATCCGCAGCCAGGTTGTCTTCAACACCCGCGAGCTCGACGACAAGGTCCTCTACAAGAGCGACGGCATGCCGACCTACCACCTGGCCAACGTTGTCGACGATCACCTGATGGATATCTCCCATGTTATCCGTGGGGAAGAATGGCTCTCGTCAATGCCCCTCCACGTGCTGCTCTACCGCGCCTTCGGGTGGGAGGAAACGATGCCGAAATTCGCCCACCTCCCATTAATACTTAAGCCAGACGGGAAAGGGAAACTCAGCAAACGCGATGGCGACAGGATGGGATTCCCCGTTTTCCCCCTCCGCTGGGAGGCCGAATCCGGAGAGGTATTCTCGGGTTACCGCGAGGATGGGTATTTCCCCGATGCTTTCATAAACATGCTCGCCTTGCTCGGCTGGAATCCCGGGAACGACCAGGAAATATTCACGATGGATGAATTGGCAGAACTTTTTACCCTGGAAAAAGTGGGAAAATCTGGTTCTCGCTTCGATCCAGCTAAAACACGATGGTTCAACCACCAATATTTATTGATGAAGTCTGACAAAGAGATCGTCGCCGAATATACTAAAATCGTCGAAAGCAAGGGCTTCTCGGCTCGCGAGGAGAAACTACTCAAGATCTGTTCGCTGGTGAAAGACCGGGCCGATTTCGTGAAAGACCTCTGGGATCACTCGTATTACTTTTTCGAAAGGCCATCGACCTATGATGCCGATGTGATAAAAAAACGCTGGAAACCTGAAGTTCCCTCCATTTTGCTGGAATTGTGCGACGTGATTTCTGACACGGGAAACGCCCTTGCACCAGAGCTAGAAGCTCGTGTCAAGCAAGTAATCACCGACAAGCAGTACAATGCCGGGCAAGTGTTCAACTGCCTGAGGTTGGCGCTTGTAGGTAGCAGCCAGGGCGCACATATCTTCGACATCATCGAAGTGATCGGTAAAGACGAAGCAATTGCGAGGATAAAAATAGCCACCGAAAAAATAGTCCAGTAAAGGTGGAGTTATTCACAAGGGTAGTATGCTCGGAAACGGATTGTAACATAACACATGATTCCGCGATATTTCTCGTGGGATCATGTTTTGCCACGAGCATTGGTGAAAAGCTCTTGCGTCACAAGTTTGATGCGTGTATTAATCCATACGGCATCTTGTTCAACCCTGTTTCTATTGCCAACGCATTAAAAGATATTGCTGGTAAAAAAATTTTCCAACCCAGTGACCTCATATGTAACGACAACCTTTGGCATTCGTTCTCGCATCACGGGTCATTTTCCCACGGGAATGCTGACGAATGTTTGAGGCAATTAAATGATACAAATACTGTTGCGTTCAGGGAACTATCCAGGGCTACCGTGCTTGTCGTTACGCTGGGAACGTCGTTCGTGTGGGAACATTTAGCCTCCGGGAAAATAGTGTCGAATTGCCACAAAATCCCCTCCAGGGAGTTCAATCATCGAAGGTTATCGGTTTCTGAAACCACCGAAACATTGTTGGATATTATTTCTTCTGCACGGGCTGTGTCGCCCTGTCTTTCTGTTATTTTCACCGTGAGCCCCGTTCGCTACTTGAACCGTGGTGCGCATGAAAACCAGCTGAGCAAGTCAACGTTGCTTTTAGCTGTGGAACAAACCCTGTCAATGTCACAAAACGTGTGTTATTTTCCCTCGTACGAGATCATGATGGACGAGCTCAGGGATTACCGTTTTTACGCGGAAGATCTTGTTCATCCCAGCGACATTGCAGTACAATATATATGGGAAATGTTCTCAAAAACGTATTTCAACGATGAAACGCTTGAGTTGAACCGTAAAATTCACCAGCTACAATTGGCACTTCATCATCGAGAAATGCATCCCGGGAGCGAGTCTGCCGAAAAGTTCAAGATCTGGATCAAACGTGAGATTGAACAGTTTCAGTCGAGCTATCCTGGCTTGTGGTCTCGTGGTTAGTCAAGTCAAAAAAGAGGCTACTGTGTTGATAATTACTATGGATCGTTTTTGACGACCATATTTTTTATTATTGTAATTTTGTGGCGTTGAATTTGAAAATGATACATGAAAAGAGGCATACTTCAAATAACGTGTTTTGCGGTACTGGCACTTGTGGCACATCCAGCTTATGCGTCCTCTTTCTCGTTTAATCAAAACTGTAAGAATGCTTACGCGGGTATCTTGCAATTAAAGTTTGATATGGCCTCAAAACTCATGGATGCCGAAAGAAAATCGAATCCCAATAACGACATACCGTTATTGCTACAAAATTACATCGACTTCTTTGTCATCATGATAAGTGACGAAAAGCAAGAGTTCGATAACCGCGAAGGCAAGTTCGACGACAGGATAGATCAATTAGAAGACGGTGATGAAACATCGCCGTTCTATAGATTTTCGATTGCGGAAACACGTATTCTGCACGCTATTGTGAAGCTCCGCTACAACGAATACTTCTCGGCTGCCGTTGAATTCCACCGAGCGAAGTTGCTCCTGGAAGAAAACCAGCGGGAATTCCCCCGTTTTGCCCTGAACATGAAATGGTTGAGCGTTATCCATATACTCGTGGGAGCTGTGCCCGACAATTACAAATGGCTGGCTGATATCCTGGGGTATCACGGGAATATCAGCCAGGGTATCAACGAGTTGCAGGCTCTCCTCGATCCAAAATACGCCAGAACCGAGGTGGGGGTTGAACGTAACGAGATATTACTCCTGCTGGTGATGATTGAAGCAAACTTTGTGAACGACCGTGAGGCAACAAAGGAAATCATAGAAAAACTTGTACCTGAATGCCAAAAAAGCCCGCTCGTGGCCTATTGTTCGGGTATGGCTGCCGTTAAATCAGGCATGAGCGAACGTGCCGTTCAATTGCTTTCCTCGTCACCCCAGGGCAAGGAATTTTACCCGTTTTGTTTCACGTCGTACCAACTTGGCATTGCAAAGATGAACAGGCTTGACCAGGACGCCAACCTCTGTTTTGACCAGTTCTTGAGGCAGTATAAAGGCAGGGATTACGTGAAGTATGCGTATCAAAAAATGGCCTGGTGCTCGTTGCTGAAAGGCGAGAAGGCCAAATACGACGCATATATGCAAGCGATAAAAGTTCACGGGATAGACAATCTCGATGAAGATAGACTTGCGCTCAAGGAAGCGACAAAAGGCCCCGTGCCAAACGTCAATCTATTGAAAGCTAGGTTGTTATTCGACGGGGGATTTTACACCAAAGCGTTTTTGGTGCTTTCTGACCAAAAGGTGAAATCGACGTTAACATCACACCGCCAGCAGCTCGAATACACGTACAGGCTTGGCAGGATAAATCAAGAGCTGGGGAATATCGATCAAGCGATTTCTTGCTACAAAACGACGATTGATAACGGCAGGAACGAGAACTGTTACTATGCCCCAAATTCTGCCCTGCAGCTTGGTGTGATTTACGAGACCTTGGGGAAGAAGTCTGAAGCTATAAAATATTACAATATGGTGCCGATGCTAGCCACGGACGAGTATCGCAATTCGCTAAACGTGAAGGCTAAAGCCTACCTCAACCACATTGAGAACAAAACGCTGTGAGATGATGCGCAGTATTTGCATAGTAATAAGATCTACCCGTGTTGTGGCAACAGCCTGGTTGAAGCAGTCGATGGTTGCCAAATCATCATTGCGATTGATTGATGAAGAGCTTGCTGGAGACCCACAATTGCGGAAACGGCTGCAGCTCTACGGGACGGTTGTTCCCGTTGTGGCGTGCGATGTATATTGCCAACTACTTGGCCGTAAGCCAACTATCGAGGAACGACGTATGGCAACCGACGGGAGCATCCTGGCCGCAATCATTGATAATATTACAGATACGGAACAAGTAGGTGCGTCGCAAATACTTGGGCTCACCCAGAATGAGCCGTCGTCGCAGTTACAGCATTTGGCAAAGAAATTCTTGCTGAGGCTGAACGAATCGGCGCATAGACACGGTGTGGAATGGAATCATGTTGCAGCAAAAATCATCGACGAACAAAATGCCAGCAAAGCGCTTATAAATGATGATCCCTGGCGTCACACGTACCAGAAAGGCGGCCTGTCTATGCTTTTAGCTCGATGTTTTTTGCAAAATCCCGTTTCTGGTGCAGAAAAAGATATGGCGATGCTTTATGGCGCACTATTCCAGTTGCTCGATGACGTTTTCGACGTCTGGGAAGACACGCATAACGGTGAGGCTACTGTCCCCGTGGCATTGGCAGATATGTTTGACACAGAGCGATTTTACCTTGGTAAATTGGCCGAATTCCACGATCTTGTTAAAAAAACCACATACACCGAACGGGGCAAAAGGAGGTTCATACAAACTTCAAACTTTATTTTCGCCTGGGGAATGGTGGCGCTACGCCAGTTTAAAAAGGTGCAGGGATCAAACAATTTCCTAGATGTCAAACAATTAGAGCGCAAGGAACTCATTTGCGATATGGCAAAATTGCACAACAATATCCTCATAGTTAAATATACGTATTTAATCAATGCCCGTCTAACGAGCATGGGAACAGTTGCTTCTTGAGGTATTCGGTGGGCGTACAACCCGTTTTCTAGAAACGGGAACGAGACCCGAATCCACATTCCTGGGCAAGGAAATCTTTTTTTACCACAGTTTGCGTTTTATCTGATAGTAAATTAATGGCGTGATTGATTTTCAAGTCAGTAATATACCCGGGGAGATATGTGCTACTGGCTGTTGATCGATGCTGACTGCGTGTAATGTATTGAAAAACAGAAATAAACAAACCGAGAATTCAAACAATTTCCTCCATTAATTTCTGACTATGCTAAAAATAACTTACATTTGAAATAGAAGAACAACTATTATTAATTATTGACTAAAAATCATGTGTTATGAAAATGAACTGTAAACGCAATTTACTTGTATTGGCTGCCTGTGTGCTGGGTTTTAATTCGTCAATGCTGGCCAACGACCTCATCGTGGCCGAGAACGGTGCCGGCGGTGCACATTCGACAATAACTGATGCGCTAACTGCTGCAGCATCCGGAGATAGGATCTTTGTTATCCCCAAATCGGGCGATGCCGCGTATGCTGAAAATTTAACGATAGACAAAAGTGTACAGATATTGAGCGGTAAAGAGGGTGAAAAATTTACCGTGCAAGGAACCATTTCTGTTTCTCCCGAGATAGGCAGATCTATTACAATTACAGGT
>Ga0209373_10002467_pt1 | contig 18544 bp, 15 predicted proteins | sample Higcelweek5metaG_FD_187173 | JGI IMG/M metagenome (GOLD analysis project Ga0209373, IMG submission 187173) | Freshwater pond sediment microbial communities from the University of Edinburgh, under environmental carbon perturbations - High... | ecosystem: Environmental > Aquatic > Freshwater >... | reverse complement strand
GCCCCGGCCGGGTGCGGGCGGGAGCCCGCCGAGCTTTGGGTTGCGCTTTGCGCTGTTATCGAATACCCCTTGGTCCCTTTCCATGGTTTGTGCTGCGGGTGAACCGATCCGATGCGCCTGATCCGGCATTGCGGCGAGTTTGGCGACGCGCATCGCGGTTGCGTGGTCGCGCTGGGCAATTTCGATGGGGTGCATCTCGGCCACCAGTCGGTGATTCTGGCCGCTCGGGCGCTGGCCCGCGACCAGGGCGTTGCCTCCGGGGTGATGACCTTCGAGCCGCATCCCCGCCGCTTGTTCCGTCCCGATCTCCCGCCCTTCCGCCTGACTCCGCTGCGGGTCAAAGCCCGGCTGATTGAGGCCCTGGGAATCGATCTGCTCTTTCAGCAGATTTTCGATCCCGGCTTCGCCCGGGTTTCGGCCCATGATTTCGTGGTCGGCTTTCTGGTCGGGGCGATGGGAGTCGGCCATGTCGTGGTCGGCTATGATTACGTCTTCGGCCAGGGCCGGGGCGGCGATTGCGCCTTTCTCTCCCGCGTCGGGGATGAACTCGGCTTTGGCGTCACTGTGGTGCCGCCGACCGAACTGGATGGCACTCCCTGCTCCTCAACCCGGGTCCGGGCCGCGCTGGCCGCCGCCCAGCCCGGCGAGGCCGCCCGGTTGCTCGGCCATTATTGGGAAATCGAAGGCCGGGTCGAACATGGCAGCGCGCGCGGCCGCGATCTCGGCTTCCCGACCGCCAATCTCCGTCTCGGCGATTATCAGCGTCCGGCTACCGGGGTTTATGCGGTGCGGGCTGGCATCGATCGCGGGGCCACCACGGTCTGGCATGATGGCGTGGCCAATTTCGGCCGCCGTCCTACCTTCGATCTGACCGACGAAATTCTCGAAGTCCATCTGTTCGGCCTGACCGAAGATCTCTATGGCCGCCATCTGCGGGTGGCGTTGATTGACCATCTCCGCCCCGAGCGTAAATTCTCCGGGGTGGAAGAACTGCGGGCCCAAATCGTCCGCGACGCCGAGACCGCCCGCGTTCGCCTGGGTGGTCTTCCTTTCCCCGCCGCCCCCGGGCCAATGGTCCCGGTCGCCGCCAGTACCTCCGGATTGAACCCATGAGCGTTGACCCCAAGACCACCGTCTTCTTGCCCCGGACTGATTTCCCGATGAAGGCCGGCCTGCCGGCCCAGGAACCCCGGTTGCTCGAACGCTGGACGCGGATTGGCCTGCAAGAGCGTTTGCGGGCCGCCGGACAGGGGCGCGACAGTTTCATTCTTCATGACGGCCCTCCCTACGCCAACGGCCATCTCCACATCGGCCACGCCCTCAACAAGATCCTGAAAGACGTCATCGTCCGTTCGCAGCGGATGCTCGGGCGGGATGCGCTCTATGTGCCGGGCTGGGATTGCCACGGTCTGCCGATCGAATGGAAGATCGAGGAAAAATATCGCGAGGCCGGTCAGGACAAGGATCAGGTCGAGATCGTCGCCTTCCGCGAGGAATGCCGGGTCTTCGCCCGCCAGTGGATCGAGATCCAGCGCGAGGAATTCAAGCGGCTCGGCATTGGCGGCGAGTGGGATCATCCCTACACCACGATGACCAACCGCGCCGAATCGATCATCGTCGCCGAACTCGGCAAGTTCCTGCTCGATGGCTCGCTCTATAAGGGGGCCAAGCCGGTGCTGTGGTCGGTGGTCGAAAAGACCGCTCTGGCCGAGGCCGAAGTCGAATATCACGATCACACCAGCATCACCATCTGGGTCAAATTCCCGGTGGTGACTCCCAGCCTGCCCGCGCTCGACGGTGCCAAGGTGGTGATCTGGACCACCACTCCCTGGACCATGCCGGGCAACCGCGCCATCGCTTATGGCGCCGGGTTTGACTATGCCCTGGTCGAAGTCACCACCGCGCCCGCCTCCGGACTGGCCAACGTCGGCGAAAAGCTGGTGCTGCTGGCCGATCTGGTCGAACAGGTGGCGCGCGACAGCGGGGCTGAATTCCGGGTGATCGAGCGGATTGCCGGGGCCAGTCTGGCCGGAACGATCTGTCATCATCCGCTGAAACACCATTCCGAGGCCGCTGGCGGCTATGATTTCCCGGTGCCGCTGCTGCCGGGCGAGTTCGTCACCACCGACACCGGCACCGGCTTCGTCCACATCGCGCCCGGCCATGGCGAGGATGACTGGCATCTCGGCAAGGCCCATGGGGTGGCGGTGCCGGACACCGTCCAGCCCGATGGCACCTATTATCCCCATGTCGCTTTGTTTGCCGGCCAGAGCGTGCTGGCCCAGGGCAAAAATGGCAAATATTACAGCCCGGTCGCCAAAGCGGTGATTGCGGCGATGACCGCCTGCGGCACCCTGCTGGCCCATGGCAAGATCGAGCATTCCTATCCCCATTCCTGGCGCTCGAAAGCCCCGCTGATCTTCCGCAACACCCCGCAATGGTTCATCTCGATGGAGAGCACCGGCTTGCGCGGCAAAGCGGTGGCGGCCTTGGCCGAGACCCGGTTCGTTCCGGCCCAGGGGCGGAACCGGATCGGGGCGATGATCGAGAGCCGGCCCGATTGGTGCGTGTCGCGTCAGCGCGCTTGGGGGGTGCCGATCGCGGTCTTCGTCGAAAAGAGCAATGGTCAGCCGCTGCGCGATCCGGCGGTGATGGCGCGGGTGGTCGAAGCCTTCGCCGCCGAAGGCTCCGACGCTTGGTTCACCAGCCCGCCCGGCCGCTTCCTCGGCCCGGACCGCGACCCGGCCGATTATGAGCAGGTGTTCGATATCCTCGACGTCTGGTTCGATTCCGGCTGTACCCATGCCTTCGTGCTGGAAAGCGGCGACTGGCCCGGCCTGTCCTGGCCGGCCTCGCTCTATCTCGAAGGCTCGGACCAGCATCGCGGCTGGTTCCATTCCTCACTGCTCGAATCCTGTGGCACCCGGGGGCGGGCGCCCTATGACGCGGTGCTGACCCATGGCTTCGTCCTCGACGAGGCCGGGCGCAAAATGTCGAAATCGCTCGGCAATGTCGTCTCGCCGCAGGAGGTGGTTGAGGCCCAGGGCGCGGATATCCTCCGCCTGTGGGTGGCCGGGTCGGATTCTTCCGACGATCTGCGGATCGGGCCGGAAATCCTCAAGACCCAGGTCGATATCTATCGCCGCCTGCGGAACACCCTGCGCTATCTGCTCGGGGCGCTGGATGGTTTCACCGAGGCGGAGCGGCTGCCGGTCGCCGAGATGCCCGAACTGGAACGGTGGGTGCTGCATCGCCTGACCGAACTGGATCGCGGGCTGCGTTCGGCGGCGGCCAATTTCACCTTCCACGGCCTGTTCGCGGAGCTGCACAGCTTCTGCGCGGTCGATCTGTCCGCGTTCTATTTCGACGTTCGCAAGGATGCGCTGTATTGCGACGCGCCGGACTCGCTGCGCCGCCGGGCCGCCCGGACCCTGTTCGACATCCTGCTCGACACCCTGTGCAAATGGCTGGCGCCGTTCCTCTGCTTCACCGCCGAGGAAGCGTGGCTGGCCCGTCATCCGTCCGAAGACGGATCGGTTCATCTCGAAACCTTCCCCGAGCTGCCGGCGGACTGGCGGGATGAGGCGCTGGCGGCGCGTTGGGCGAAAATTCGCGAGGTGCGGCGGGTGGTAACCGGGGCGCTGGAGCGCGAGCGGGCGGCCAAGCGGATTGGCTCGTCGTTGCAGGCCAGTCCGATCCTGACCGTGTCGGAGGAGATCCAGGCGTTGCTCGACGGGCTCGATCTGGCCGAGATCTTCCTGACCTCGGGGGCGGTGATGCTGGTTGGCCATCCCGGCGCGGGGGAATTCACCTTGCCGGACGTGCCGGGCGTTTCGGTTCAGCCGGCTCTGGCCAGCGGGGAGAAGTGCCCGCGCTGCTGGAAGGTGCTGAATGAAGTCGCGTCCGGGGGCGGGATGTGTCATCGCTGCGCCGAGGCCGTCGCGGCAGGGGCGAATTGATGCGGTTCGGCCCCGGCGCGGCGCTGGGCCTGTCCGGGGCGGTGATCCTGCTCGATCAGGCCAGCAAATGGGCGATTGTCGAGCAGGTGATGCGGCCGGAGGGGGTGATCGGCACCCCCTTTTACAGCCCGTACCGGATCGAACTGGCCCCGGTGCTGAATGTGGTGATGGCCTGGAACCGCGGGGTCAGTTTCGGCATCGGCAATCACGGCGCGCCGCTCGATCCGCTGGTATTGTCGGCTCTGTCCGGGGCGATCGTGCTGGGTCTGGTGGTCTGGCTGTTCCGCTCCGGCGGAGCGCGGTTGGTGCGGATTGCGCTCGGGCTGATCATCGGCGGCGCCCTCGGCAATGTCGTCGATCGGGTGCGGTGGGGCGCGGTGGCTGATTTTATCGATGTTCATCTCGCCGGCTATCATTGGCCCGCCTTTAATCTGGCGGATTCGGCGATTACCATCGGCGCCGTGATGCTGGTGGTCGATTCCTTGTTCCGCCGGCCGGATTCGACTAAGACTGAGAGCCATGACACGAAATGACCGCTCCCCTCGTTCTGTGCTTGGTCTCGCCGTCCTGAGTCTCGGACTGGGGCTGGCTCTCTCTGGCTGCACCGATGTCCGGCGCTCGCTGGGCTATGAAAAGGCCCCGCCGGATGAGTTTCAGGTGGTGGACCGGCCACCGCTGACCCTGCCGCCTGATTTCAGCCTGCGGCCGCCTCAGCCGGGTACGGCTCGACCGCAAGAGACCTCAACCCGCGATCAGGCCCGCCGGGTTCTCGCCGGGCGCACGCTCGCCACCCCGGTGACCACGGCGGGACGGACCCAGGGTGATATCGTTCTGGTCAAACGCTTCGGTGCCGAAGCGATCCAGCCGGATATCCGGGTGCTGATCGATAAGGAAAGTCTGGCCCTGGCCGAGGTGGAGAAGAGCTTTACCGACCGGCTGGTGTTCTGGCGCAAGCCCGAGCCGCCCGGCGTTGCGGTTGACCCGGTCAAGGAAACCCAGCGTCTGCGCGAAAACCAGGCGCTTGGCAAGTCGGTCTCGGAAGGGGAAACCCCCCAGATCGAACGCCGCAAGAAGGCGATCCTCGAAGGCATCTTCTAGGCGGGAGCGGACCCCCTCCGGTCCCGTCCGCAACAACAGGCCGCCCCGGCCGCCGTGGTCGTGGCGGCACAGGGAGAAACGCGGCGATGAAAGTTCGGTTCCGACCGGCGCTGTTGTTGGCAGCGGCGCTGCTGTTGGCCCGCCCGGTCGAGGCGCGGCTGTTTGACCCCGAAACCTTTACCCTCGACAATGGCCTGACGGTGGTGGTGGTGCCCAACCACCGCATGCCGGTGGTCTCGCATATGGTCTGGTACAAGGTCGGCGCCGCCGACGAAGACCCGGGCAAAAGCGGTCTGGCCCATCTGCTCGAACATCTGATGTTCAAAGGCACCCCCTCGGTGCCGCCTGGGATGTTCTCGAAAATCATCGCCCGCAATGGCGGCCGCGACAACGCCTTCACCACCTCGGATTACACCGGCTATTTCCAGAATGTCGCGGCCGACCGGCTCGAACTGGTGATGCGGATGGAAGCCGATCGGATGGCCAATCTGACCCTGGATCGTGAGACGGTCGAGACCGAACGGGCGGTGGTGCTGGAAGAATGGCGGATGCGGGTCGGCAACAGCCCGGAAGGCCGTCTTTCCCAGCAGATGGAAGCGGCCCTGTTCCTCAACAGCCCCTATCACCGCCCGGTGATCGGCTGGCAAAGTGAGATCGCCCGGCTTGACCGTGACGACGCTCTGGCTTTTTATCGCCGCTGGTACGCTCCCAACAATGCGGTGCTGGTGGTGGCGGGCGATGTCGATGCCGCAACGGTGCGACCGCTGGCGGAAAAATATTATGGTGCCTTGCCGCGCCGCGACCTGCCCCCGCGTCCCCGCCTCGACGAACCCCCGCCCGAAGCGGCCCGGCGGGTGGTGTTGAGCGATCCGCGTGTGACTCAGCCCAGTTGGCGCCGGCTGTATCTGGCCCCGAGCGAACGGGCCGGCGAGACCCGGCTGACTCAATCGCTGGAAGTGCTGGCCGAAGTGATCGGCGGCGGCGCCACCTCATTGTTGTATCAATCGCTGGTGATCAATCAGAAGTTGGCTGCCGGGGTTTCCGCCAGCTATGACCCGGTTGCGGCCGGTCTGACCTCTTTCCGGGTGAGTGCGACCCCGCGCCCCGGTGTGACTCCGGACCAGTTGGAGGCGGCGATCGATCGCGAGATCGGCCGGATCGCCCGGGGCGAGATTCCGGCCGAGGAGATCGAACGGGCGAAAACCAGCCTGCGGGCTTCGGTGGCCTATGCCCGGGATTCGTTGCATACCGGGGCTCAGGTGCTGGGCGAGGCCCTGGCGGTTGGTCTGTCGGTGGCCGATGTCGAATCCTGGCCGGAGCGGATCGGGATGGTGACGCCGGCGTTGGTGGCCGAAGCCGCCGCCCAGGTGCTTGACCCGCGTGGGTCGGTCACCGGTTTGTTGTTGCCGGCCGAAGGCGCGCGGAGTCCGGCGGGGCCGGCCGCTGCCGTCCCGGCGGGACCGGCATCAGAACGGGGGATTCAGTAATGTTGAAGCGCCTGCTTGCCGCCTGCACTCTGTTGCTGGTGCTGATTGCCACGGCGCCCGCTGATGCGGTCACGATCGAACGGGTGGTCAGCCCCGGCGGGATCGAAGCCTGGCTGGTGCGCGACCCGTCCAATCCGATTCTAGCGGTTGAAGTGAGTTTTCGCGGCGGTGCGGCGCTTGATCCGGCGGGCCGCTCCGGGCTGGCGACGATGACCGCGGCCTTGCTTGACGAGGGCGCCGGCCCCTATGAGTCCCAGACGTTCCAGCGCCGGCTGGAAGACCGGGTGATCGGCCTGTCGTTTGATGCCGGGCGCGACGCGCTGCGCGGCCATCTCAAGACTTTGACCGAGCATCGTGACGAGGCATTCGATTTGTTGCGCCTCGCCTTGACCAAGCCGCGTTTCGATGGCCCGGCGGTTGATCGGATTCGCAGTCAGATTCTGGTCGGGCTGATGCATGAATCCGAAAGCCCGGAGCATCTGGCCAGCCGCGCTTGGTTTGCCAGCGTGTTTGCCGGTCATCCTTATGCCCGCTCCCCGCGCGGCGAGCGGGAGTCGATCAAAGCGATCACCGTGGCCGATTTGCGCGGCGAGGTGACCCGCCAGATTGCGCGCGACCGACTGCTGATTGGGGTGGTGGGGGATATCGAGCCGGCTGAACTGGCCCGCCTGCTTGATGCGACCTTCACCGCTTTGCCTGAACATGGGGCTTCGGTGAGTCTGGCCGAGGCCCGGCCGGCGACTCATGGCCAAATCGAGCGGATTGTTCGGGCGATCCCGCAAACTGTCGCCACTTTTGGGGGGACAGGATTGAAACGTGACGATCCGGATTGGTATGCCGCGACGGTGATGAATCACATTCTTGGGGGTGGCGGCTTTTCCTCGCGCCTGACCGAATCGGTGCGGGAACGGAATGGATTGGCGTATGGGGTGTGGACCGCCCTGGTCCCCTTCGATCATGCCGGCATCCTGCTGGGCGGAGTGGCCACCGAGAGCAGCCGTTTTGACCAATCCCTGGCCCTGATCCGTGAGGAAGTGCGGCGGATGCGGGACGAAGGCCCGACCGAGACCGAATTGGCTGATGCCAAAACCTACCTGAATGGCTCGTTTCCGCTCGGGTTGGATTCGACCACGGCGATTGCTCAGGTTCTGGTGCAGATGCAGGCCGATCACCTCGGCCTGGATTTCCTCGATCGCCGTCCGGCTCTGATCAATGCGGTGACGTTGGCTGATGTTCGGCGGGTTGCCGCCCGTCTGCTGGACCCCGAGGCCCTCACCCTGGCCGTGGTCGGTCCCTGAAGCGGGGCTGCCGCCCCGCACCCTGCTTGGAGGCTGCGCCTCCAAACCTCTGCTTTTTTTAAAAAGAAAGGGGGGCCGGGGCATCGCCCCGGGCGGGTTCGGGCGGCAGCCCGACACTCAGAGCGGGCGAATTTTGCCGTATTGAACGAAATCGGTCCAGGTCCGCTCCAAACGCTGAAGGGTCGCGAGGGTGACCGATAATGGCCCCTCCTCACCACTCAGCGTTCCGGCGAGATCAACCTGCAAACTGTGAATCGACGCGCACAGATCCAACCCTTTCGGAGTCAGCCGCAGCCGAACCGAACGGCGATCATGGGGCGAGCGTTCCTGAGTCAGGTAGCCGGTTTCGGTCAGAGCCTTAATGTTATAAGAAACATTCGACCCATGATAGTAGCCCCGGTCCTTGAGGTCGCGGATAACGACCTCATTGTCGCCAATGTTATAGAGTAAAAGGGCCTGGACCGCATTGATATCTTCTACCGAAAGTGTACGCAGCTCAGTGCGCAACACATCGAGGAAGTGGCGGTGCAGACGTTCGATCAGACGAAGTATGTCGAGATAGGGCTGGGTCACGGCGACGGAGTATAAGGGGTTCTGGTGCGGGCGGCAACCGCCCTCAAGAGACTAAAAGCCTCTATCTCAGGTGCGTAGCAGGGACTCCGTCGCTCGGGCCAGGGTCAGCAGATCGGTCCGCGAGCCAATCCCCCGATCGCGCAGGCGCGTGGCCAGCCCGGCAACCGTGGCAGGACGACCAGGACGGCCGAACACCGCAAGAAAACGGGGGCGCCCCAACTGCCGAAAGGCGGTGGCGAGGCACACGGCCGCCTGCAAGGTGGTCAAGGTCAGGCCGGCGAACAATTCAGACCGAACCGCATCATTGACGCCCACCAGGATCTGAACCAGTTCCTGGCGTCGCTCGGGGGTGGGATTGCCGAGCGCCTGGGCAACAGAACGATCGCATAACGCCTCCCACCAAAACTCGGCCTCAGGCGAGGACAGAGAGACCGGGACCGCTGATGACGAAACCGAACCGGGCGCATCTCCATGCGACCGGGACGTGGGAGCCGCCTCACTGGTCGTTACCGCCGGGGCCGGATCCGGTGTCGTCGGGGTCGACGTCAGGGCCTGCACCGCAGCCACGTCATGCAGATCGAGCAGGCGGGGGCCGAGATCGCGCACCAAGGCAACCGGCAGCGGGGCATAATGCGGCACCAGCGGCACCTGCCAATCATGCAGCAAATAGGTCGAGATCGCTTGATACAGCCCGCCAGCCCGGCTGGTGGGGTCATCGGGATTGCCCCCCAGCACGACGCGGAAATGGCGTTTGGCATGGGTGCGGACGATCATCGCCACCACATCCTGGAGCGACCGGCCGCAGCGCAACGGGATCAGGTCGTCATTGACCGGACGTCCCCGGGAATCGACCAGTAAGTCGCGAAAACGCTCACGATTCTGCCGGAAGGTCTGGAGGCATCCCTGGAGCAGGATGGTATCGTCCATCACCACGTCATAAAAGCGATCCTGGCTGATCCCCACCAAAGCCGGATCGAGCGTGATCAGCACCGCTGCCGCCGATTCTTTGAGCGTCTTATTGATATCGCGAACCGCCGTCCGATGCTCAGAAAGCGTCCGCGATGGTGTTGATGCGAGATACGTCATCGATCCCGTTCCCCCGGGGCAAGACGGCGACCAAGCCAGCCATCTGCCCTGTCTCTCTCCATCTGATCCTATACAAGTAGACACTGAGGCGGCAGGTTGCAAACCTCAAGTCTTGTCAACTTGTTACGAAACCAGACATCAGGGGGCGTCAGATTTGGGCGCAGGTCAACCCTTCGGCTGAAGAGTGATTTTTAGCCCATCGTGTCAGGCGATGACCCGATCGCCTTGGCCATCGCCAGCAGAATCTGCGCCGGGTCGAGCGGACGGCCGAGCACCCCGACCCAACCGGCGCCGGCCTGGAGAGCCGTTCGCCGGGCCGGGTGACTCGTTTCATCATCGATCAGCAGGAAGGGCGCGGGAGCCAGGGCTGCCAGCTGACCAGGGGCCAAAGCGACGGTGGCAGCGAGGACGAGATCAAACGGGGCACGACACAGATTGGCCTTGGCGACAGCGGCGATCGCTTCGTCGCCGCCGGAGACCCGAATGACCGCCGCTCCGGCTTGTTCCGCGACCTGGGCGATCAGGCGGCGTTCCTCGGCGGTGGGGGCGACCACCAACACCCGTGCCCCCATCAATTGGACCGCCTCGGTCCCGGCCGGCGGGGAAGAGGCAGGGGACACCGGCACCAGCGGCAGCCGGCAGGAAACGGCGCGGCTGGTGATCCCGGCCGCAGGGGGGAGACTCTCCAGCCGTCCCCCAAGGCGGCCGGCGAGCAGGCGGGCAAGACTCTGGTCGAGAGCGGCAAGCGGGTCTATTGCCTCCCCCTCTCCCACCGCCCACAGGCGGAGCGACGGCTGATCCTCCGGCCCGAGCCGTTCTGCGGCGAGCTGAACCCGCCCGCCCTCTGCGGCGACACTGTCCATCAGCAGGGCTGCCAGATGGGCCAGACGGGTCGGGTCGATCTGACACCGGGAGGGCAGGCCCGGGTCAACCCAAAGAGTCAGGGCTTCGGGACCCTGCCGCGCGATGGTGCGGGCCAAAGAGGGGGCGGTGAGAATCGCGGCGGCGGGATCAGCGGCACTCACCGCCAGAGCCGTTTCGCCGCGATCGAAGCGGCAGCACTCCTGGGCCAGAGCCAGCCGATCGGGGGACATGCCCAGTTCTCCAGGCGGGGCCGGGCTCAAGACGACGGCGATCAGGGCCTCCAGCAAATCGGCGCTCTCGCGGGCGCGGGTTTCGGCGGCGGCGCATTCGGTCATCAGAACGGTGCGTTCGGCCTCCCGTGCGGCGACAGCCGCTCGAGCGCCGGCCAGAACCCGTTCGAAGGCGCGGGCAATCGCCGTGGTTTCGCCGTCGGGCAAGAGCGCTGACGCCAGGAACGTTCCGCCGGCGGCTTGGGCCTCGATCTGCGCGAACACTTCGGACAGCAGGCGCTGGCGCGCTTCGGTCGCGTGGCGGATGGCCTCAGCCCGTTCAGCCTCGCTGCGGCGCAGGTCGAGGAGCTGGCGATGAAGGGTTTGCAGGAGGCGGGCAATCGTTCCAACCTCGTCCCGCCCATTATCTTCGGCCATTTCCTGGCGCCAGTCTCCGTTCTGCCACCCCTGGAGGGTGTTGCGGATTTTAATCAATGGCTGGCGCACCGACAGGCCGGCCCGGAGGCTGAGCCAGGTGGTTAAAACCAGCAACACCACCGTCCCCACCGCCCAGGCCAGGGTTGATTCCATCACTTTGTCCCGGCTGTGGTGCCAGAGGGCCGTTTCCCGATTCTGGCTGCGGGCAACCAGACGATCCGCTGCGGCCGAAAGAGCCTGTTGGCTCGGACTCAGTTCGGCGGAAAGCAGCCGCTGCCGTTCCCGTTGCTCACGGTCGAGTGCCTCAGTCGCGCTGGCGAGTTGATCGGCGCGGCGACGAAGGGTGGCGATCCCATCGCGATCAACCTCGGAGACGGCGAGACGGCCGAGGGGTCGGAAGGAATCGACCAGTCGAGCCAGCCGGCGCTGCGCCTCCTCGATCTGGTTGGGATCATCAGCCCGCATCAACGCATTGATTCCGCCCAACACGGCGACAAAAGCATGGTGTGACTCGCAGATTGCGGCCATCGCCGCCCCGCCGCTGCGCCCGGCTGGACCGGATTCGAGCAGGAGGTAGCGACTGGACATCTCCTCCAACACCGGGGTAATCGCCCCCTCGAACAGGGCATTCCGGCTGGCATCAACCCGTTTCAGGGCCTGGAAGGCGGTAAAAAAGCGGTGAGCTGCGGCCTGGAGCGCCCCTTCATCCTCGGTGCGTCCGGCTTCTGGACCGGTAATCTCCTCCATCGCCCGGAACAGATCGTCCGCCGCCCGGGCCGCCTGCTTGAGCAGATCGTCTTGCGGCATGGCTAAATATTGATGCACCAGCATTTCCGCCCGACTGGCGCGGAGACTGAGATCAAGCAACGCGGCGGTATGGTCCTGTTCCTGCCGGATGGTTCCCATCTCCTCGCCGGTCTGCTCCACCACCAGCCAGCCGAATCCAGCCACCGCCAGCGCCACCAGCACATTCAAGCTGATGACCAGGGCGATGCGCCAAGCCATCGGCAAGGCTCGGAGCCAGCGGTCGAGAGGTCCCGCCCTCATCTCCCGATCGTCATGGGCCGGTGAGCGGAGAGAGCATCGACGCCATCCTCACCATTTCTCCCTTCCACCAGACGACGGCGGGGGCTCGGCCAGACTGGCCAGGACGAACACTCGGATCGCCGAGGCCAGCCCGCCGCTGGCGTGACGCCGCCGCGCCGTGCGGCATAATTCGTCGAGACTGCACCCCGCCTGACGGGCCAGATGATCAAGCGCCTGCCAGAATTCGGGTTCCAGTTTAACGCTGGTCCGACGTCCGTCGAGACGGACATTGCGGCAAACCAGCCCGCCCGGGGGGCGTGCGGGATTCGCCCCGCTGGCGGGGGGGTAACTGGCCGGATCGGCAATCCGGGCGTCAAGACTGTTGATGGCGACTTCCAGGATCGCGCTTAACGGTCCGTTATCCAGCCGCGATGCCAGATCTGCCAGCCGCCGCAACTCAATCCGCAAATTCAGATCGGCGACAACGCCGGACGATGCCTCCCAGCCCATCCTTGTTACTCCGCTGCGGAAAGATGATGAGACGCGGCGCGGAACGCTTCGAAATCCCACGCCCCTTCCGGCTGCACGATCAGAGCTTCAAAGGCCGGATCGCCAAACCGCCCGGCTTCAACCGCGCCGAGGTCGGGGCGACGGGGCAGGTCATGCAGGATCGGCACCAGAACGCCCCGGCTCATGCTGACCGGCGCCCCGGACGGACGGCCGCCGAAGCGTTTCCAGAAATTGACGGTTTCGAGTCTGGCCCGCCCGGCGACCTGACGATAGCCTTTCTGCCGAGCCAGTTCGAGCGCGGCCCGGGCTAACGCCGCCAGGACGGGATAAGTCCGATAACGGCGCCGGATCCCGACCCGTTCCAGCAGGGCAAAGCCGGCGAACCAGCGCAGCCGGATCACCCCGGCGGGATCGCCATCGACAAACGCCAGAAGGTGGGTTGCCACATAATCATTGCCATTGAATTCGTCGAAATAGGTGATGTTGTCCTCTTCCGCGAGAAAAACTGCGGCCCGGATGGCCATGGCCATCGCATGCTCATCCGGGGTCCGGACCAGACGAATCTCAATCTTACGGGAATGTACAAAATCCACGCCTTTTGAGGGAAGGTTTTTCATCACAATATCTCCTCGGAAGAAATAACCGCACCCCCATCTTGCAGCGGTCCGTGGCGACATGGTATGCCGTCAAATATCGATACCGTGGTTTCGACCCTCAGGACCCGATGTCCTCGTTTCGCTTGCATGACTGGAATGACGCCCGCCTGCTGATCGCCTGCGCGGAATGTGGCAGCTTCGCCCGGGCCGGAGCCCTGCTCGGGATTGATCAGAGTACGGTCAGCCGACGGATTTCGGCCCTGGAGGCCAGCACCGGCCGGCCGTTGTTCACCCGTCGCCGCTCCGGTGCCACCCCCACTCCGGCGGGTCTCGCCCTGCTGGAGCGGGCCAGACAGATGGAACAAGCGGCGGCCCAGTTCGAATTTGCCCTGCGCGGCCTGTCGACTCAGCCGGCAGCGCGGGTGACGGTGGCGGCGAGCGAAGGCCTGCTGACCTATACCCTGATCCCGGCCTTGCTGGGGCATGCCAAGGCGGAACTGCCGCTTGACCGCCGCCTGATCCAGGCTCCGCTGCCGGATCTGGCTTTCACCACCGCTCCGGATCAGGCTGATATTGCCGTGCTGGCCACCTCGCCGGGAGACGTGCCGGCGGTCAAAGGCGCGATGCGGGTGCGCCGGGTCGGGACGATGCATTTCATCCCGGTGGCCGCGCGCCGCTACCTGGAAGACCATCCTCCACCGGACAATTTTGCCCAATTGATCGAGCATCCCTTGCTCGATATCGGCTTCTATCGCTTATTGCGCGGCCTTGACGATTGGAACGGACTGATTGCCCGCCGCTGCGAACGGGGGGCTCCGGTGCTGGTGGCACCGACCACCCCCCGGTTGCATCAGCCCTTGCTGGCGGGAGAGGGAATCTCCCTGCTGCCGAATTACGCGACTTTGTATGAGCCGAATCTGCTGCCGGTGACGCTGTCCTCCTGTCCTCCCCTGGGGGCTTCGCTCTGGCTGGTGTCGCACGAAGACACGCTCCGCGAGCCGGCCGTGCGGACTCTCTACGATCTTCTGGCCACGATGTTTCTCTCCTCTTCATGGTACCGTCGCAATTGAGATCATTCTTTGAAAGATAAAGATTTTGCCAGATCCCGTGCGGGATCCCTTTTTTCCCCTGCAACGACAGCGGCAAGAGCACGGCTTATCCGGCTGATTGCATACGATGGTATGCAATCAGATACAAAAAACAGTTGCGCCGCCGCCGCTCGGGCCTAAAATGTGTTCTGGTTCTGAGAATCGATCAGGGGATTTGTTTTGTTGAAGAAAAACGTGTCGACCCGAGGCCGTCTGGAGAGCGGGGCCCCGAACCCGGTGGATGTGCATGTGGGAGCCCGGATGCGGCTTCGCCGCACGTTGCTGGGGATGAGCCAGGAGAAGCTTGGGGAAGCGATCGGCCTGACTTTCCAGCAGGTTCAGAAGTACGAACGTGGTGCCAACCGGATCGGTGCGTCTCGCCTGTTTGATCTGGCCCGGGTTCTGGATGTGCCGGTGTCGTATTTCTTCGATGACATGTCTGACGCGGTGCAGAATCTGAGCCCGGTCAATGTGATCAAAGGCTCCTGTGGCTTGGCCGAAGATCCGGCGCCATTCGAAACCGACCCGATGACCAAACGCGAAACCCTCGAATTGGTCCGAGCCTATTACAGCATCACCGATCCGCAGGTTCGTAAGCGGGTCTATGAATTGGCCAAGGCCCTCGCCGCGGTCAGCGACGACCACGCCTGACCCCCTGAGAGGCTGTGGCGCCGCCGCCAGATCCCCTTGACATCAAAGGGGGTCTGGGGCATCGCCCCAGCCGGGTTCGGGCGGGAGCCCGACACCCCCCCCGCCCCCCTCTGGCCCAGGCGGATCCACCCGGCCTCGACCGATCCGATCCAGATAAAGACGGTAAATCTGTCGCTCCGGCTCGGTGCCAGCCAGCACCGCAAACCCGGCCGCCGCTTCATCCCAGCAACGCGCCCGATACAGCGCCAGCGCCCGATGATAAAGCCCCAGCCGTTCGAGAGCCTCCGGGACCACCTGACCGGCAAAGCCGAGCGGCTCATAGAGAGAGACCGCCCCTTCCCGCCCGGCCATCCGGATCAGATCAATCTCGCGACAGACCAGATCGCTGATCGCGGCGCGGGTCTCGCCGGTGATCAAGATCTCGACCCCATACCTCCCGGCCAACCGCCCAATCTGGGCCCCAAGCTCAAGGACCGGGCCGATCACGGTATAAGCGGGCCGAAAAGCCGCCCCCATATCGCCGACCACCATCTTCCCGGTATGCAGCGTCAGCCCGACGGAGCAGGGCGGCCAGCCCCGAGCGGCAAAATCCTGCTGACAATCGGCCAGTCCCGGTCGCAGAGCCAAGGCCGCAGCGACGGCGTGGCGGGCGTGATCCGGATCGGACTGCGGCGCTCCCCAGAACGCCCTGATCCCGCCGTTGTGATAGCCGTCAAGCGTTCCACCATGACGGAAAACCCCCTCGATCATCCGCCCGAGCAGCAGATGCTGCCTCTGACACAGATCCTGCGGCGACAGAGCCTCGGAATCCGCCAGCCCGTCCCGCGGAGCCGCGAACAGCATCGTCATTTCGCGGGAGTCGCCGTCCCCTTCGACCGGCCATCCGGTGTGGCCGAGCGCCTCGACCTGCTCCGGCGGCAGGGCGGTGCCGAACAAACGGCGCAGATCCCGTCGCCGCCGGACGGCCTCCTGCCACGCGCGCAGATCGATCAGTACCAGCGACAAAACCAGCGCCAGCAGCGGATAAGCCAAGGGCAGGATCCAGCCGCCATATCCATAGAGCAGACTGGCGAACAGAAAGGTTCCCCCGGTCAGGCCAAGTCCGATCAGCCTCCGCTCGCGCGGCCGGAAGGGCCGCAGCGCCAGCCCGATCATCACCAGACCCAGGAAAAGAGTTTCCAGGGCAACCAGCGGTGCTGGCACCTCCCGCAACGGCCCTCCTCGCAACAGGGTGGCAATCGCGCAGGCGACGATTTCGCTGCCATAAAGCGGGCCGATCGGGGTTTCGATCCGGTCGCCTCCTGCCTCAGAGGTGTCGCCGATCACGACAATCCGCCCTTTGATCCAGGCTTCCAGGTCAAGATGTTCTGCTTCGTCGAGCGCCGACACATCGAGCAGATCAAGAGCACTGAGGCCAATGTCCTGATGGAGAAACCGCTCTCCTGCGGGCAGGGGCGGGAAATCGATCCAGAGCCTCCCTCTCGGGGCGAGCGGGATCAGACGGTCCCCCAGCCGCAGCCCTTCCGCCTCCAGCTTCGGGTCCCGTCCGAGAGAGAGCGCCGCCGCCATCACCGCCAGCGGCCACCCCCCGCGCTCGCCAGTCAGTTCGGGATAGATCTGCAATCGTAAGGGCGAGACAGGCCGTCGGCGGGGGGCATCGATGGCGAGATAGCCCGAGGGGGCGGCATCATCGAGCGTCGGGGTCGGATGCCGCATCGTCACCGCCTGTCCCGACTCGACCAGAGCCCGGGAAACCAGCAAGGCCCGGCCGGTTCGGCGCAGGGCGGTAGCCAACTCCGGATCTTCATCCTGGGCGCCGGGAAATTCCATCGGCAGAGTGATGACGATCACCCGCGCGCCGAGACTCCCCAGGGTGGTGACGATCCGGGCAAGATCGCTCCGGCGCGGCGGAAATCCGCCATGAGCCCGGAAAAAGGCCTCATCGGTTTCGACCAGGACCACGTCGCGGGCCAGATCACGGGTTGGTCCCGGCGCCCAGGCCATCCGCAGACGATGGCGCATCCCCAGGGTGTACAGTTCCAGCCCGGCCAGCCACTCACCGGTCTGGGCGGGAATCGTCAACAAGAACAACAACGCGATCAGGACGACGTCATAGCGCAGCGAGCAGAGTCTTTGGGCCGCGCTGCGACGGTCAGGCCCGGTTCGTCGCGACGGCACCTTTCCCTCCCATGATCCTGGGAGGGAAAGGCTAGCATAAATCTGCGGGCGGAAAATCGGGCGGGAACATTAGGAGCATTACAGACTCGACCGGGATCGCACCGGAGACCAGACTTTTTGCCCTGGCAGCTCGGCCTCGACGCCGTCGCTCAGGACCGCTCGCCCGGACGCGGGGTCAGGCCATAGGGGGCGACCAGATCCCAGACATGATCGGGAATCATCGCGGCCATTCGCTTCGGCTGGTGCAGACGGAGGTGAATCACGGTTTCGGCCGCTTTCATCTCCAGCCGGGCTCGGGCCAGTTCGAGCCCGCGCGGGCCGAATTTGGGCATCATCCAGGCGACGATTGGCCGCGCCCAATCTGGCATGCCGCGCACCGGCATCCCTCCGGCGGCGCGGTCGGTATTTTTGATGAAACCGGCGACCGCACTGTGCCGCTTGCCGGCGCTGGTCGGCGCGCGCAGCCGGACCTCATTGCCCAGCAGATCCAGCATCTCCTGGCCGCGCCGGTTCCGCACCAGCAGCCATTGCTCGCCCCGTCCGGCCATGTAGCCGACGGTCAGATCGGCCAGGACATTGACGTAATCGACGCAGGTCCGGCAGGTCAGCGGGAAGAAATCTGCCGGTAATTTCGAGATCGGCAGTTTGAGGAACGGAATTTCCCGGGTCGGGGCATCATCGAAGCGGATCTCGACGTGATAATCAGGGCGGAATTCGAGATAGGTCGCCCGTTCCGGCCGATCGGTCAGCAAGGCGAGGAATTGGAGGAATTTTTCGGTGGTGGTGTTATCGGAGCAGGGAATGCCGATCACATCGAGGGATTCGAAGCCCAGTTCCGGTTCCAGCATCCGCAGGGGGTGGATTTGGCACGGGACACCGATCACGGCCAGCCGGCGAATGCCGCGCGCCCGCGCGCTTTCCAAGCCGCTCAGCAGGGGGGCATAGCCCATCCGCATCCCGCGACAGTGGGCCATTCCTTCGGGGCGGGTGACCAGCACCGGGACCGGGGTCCAGAGGTCTCCTGGCGCGGCGGCCATCGCCAGCACCGCTTCGACCCGGCCGCTTTCGAGCAGCCGTTCGGCCAAGCGGGTGGTCAGGCCGGTCCATTGGGCGCCTGGGAGCGGCGGGACCAGGGCGGCCTGCCACATCCGTTCGAACGGACCAAAATGCAATTCGTCTGGCCGGGCGGGATCGCGGCGTCGGCCATGAATCCGCTGTTCCAATCCGGCATGATCGGGATGGGTGAACTGGCAGGCCCGGGAACAGGCCCGGGGGTCCGTCTGGCGCGACACGCCGCAATCGGTACAGAGTGGCCGTGCGGCGGCTGTGCCGGTTGGGATGGTCCAGAGTCCGTCAGTTCCGTCCGTGAAGTCGCTCATCGCCTGCGGTCCCCTCCTGTTCGTGACCAGCGGCCCCGAGCTCCGGGGCTGCCGCCCCGGTCCCCGCTTGGGGGCCTGCCCCCAAACCCCCCTTATTTTCAGCA
>Ga0209373_10002464_pt1 | contig 18555 bp, 18 predicted proteins | sample Higcelweek5metaG_FD_187173 | JGI IMG/M metagenome (GOLD analysis project Ga0209373, IMG submission 187173) | Freshwater pond sediment microbial communities from the University of Edinburgh, under environmental carbon perturbations - High... | ecosystem: Environmental > Aquatic > Freshwater >... | reverse complement strand
CGGATCAATTTTAAATAAAATTTTATGTCCGATATCCTCCAAAAATCGCTTTTGCCAATTGACTTGTTTCCTTCTTATCCGTAGAATTTTTATAGTGTTGTGAATTCTTTTTTATCCGCCAAAGCATTTTTGAAGGAGGACCAGATGGCACAAGCATCCAAAGCGATCACCGGTTATCTACCTGACGAGACCCCCTCCGTGGGGAAGACTCTTATCTTTGCCTTTCAACAGATTCTGGTTATGTTTCCGGCTACAGTCACAGTCGCACTCTTAACAGGTTTCCATGTCTCAACCACTATTTTTGCCAGCGGACTTGCCACGATATGTTTTCTTTTGATCACAAGAGGGAAAATACCACTCTACTACGGGTCCAGTTTTTCGTATATAGCAGCGATCGTGAGCATCACCGGTGTTAAAAATTTCGGGGATATCGCATCGGACAGTCTGATTTCTCAGGCTCAATTCGGAATTATTATGTCCGGTTTCGTTTCTATAGTCGTCGGAATCATCGTCAGTCGCTTCGGAATGGACATCATCGAAAAGATCCTTCCCGCAACAGTTACCGGATCTATCGCCATGGTAATCGGTATTTCACTTGCAGGCATAGCAATCACTTCTGCTGCCGGTTTCGACAAAGATGCCGGTACGGTGAATGACAAATTCTGGATTGTCGCCTTGGTTACACTTCTGGTAACAATCATCTTCTCCGTATACCTGAAAGGTATTCTCGGGCAGCTTCCGATTCTGCTCGGAATCCTGGTCGGGTACGTGGTTAGCATTCCTTTGGGACTTATTGATTTTGGATCTATCTGGGATGGCACCGTTGTTTCAGTTCCTCATTTTACACTTCCCACAGCCAACTGGGCGGCCGTTCTAGCAATTATGCCTATAGCGATTGCTACCATTCCCGAATCAACAGCACATCTTTTCCAGCTCGATATTTATGTGAACCATCTTGCAAAAAAGAAAGGCAAAGGCGAGTACAAAATCGCTGATAAACTCGGCCAAAACCTGATCGGTGACGGAGTCGGCGACATCGTGTCTGCTGTTTTTGGCGGGCCTGCCGGAACCAACTACGGTGAGAATATTTCTACCATGGCGATTACTAAGAACTTTTCTTCCAGAGTTCTCGGCGTCGCAGCAATTATGGCAATGGCTCTGTCATTTCTGAAGCCGATATCCAATGCAATTCATTCCGTTCCTTCGAGTGTCATTAACGGTGCCTGTATCTATCTGTTTGGCGTTATTGCCGCACAGGGCATTGCGATAATGATCAATAAGAAAGTGGATCTTTTCGACGCAAGAAATCTTGCTGTGATCGCTGTAATCCTCGTGATCGGTCTCGGCGGACACTATGGATTCCCAGCTGACAACTTGATTCATATTTTCGGAGCCAAATTGCCCCCCATCGCTACTGCAGCTATTGTCGGTATCGTTTTAAATCTTATTCTTTCCATCGGACGCAAAAAAGGCGAACCCGAAGAAGCAGCAGAAGTTAAAGCGGAAGCATAATCTTTGCTTTCATCACGACAGACATGAAGGAAGAGCCGCTATGCAAATGGATTTGCATAGCGGCTCTTTATTGATTATGTTTTCACATACTTGTCACCAGATCCTATATCGCCCGCTTAAGGCGAGCATCGCAAACATATAAAGACAATTGTCGTAGTATCGGCGGTTTCCCGTGCGAAGATGCGTATTCCATAGTTTTTCAGCACATTCCGTTGCGTGGACTCCGTCGGAAGCAAGCGATGCTTGTGCATTGACCGCGATGATCGCCACGGGATGAAGCGCTTCTCCGTCCAAAACGCTGCCGTCGACGGAATAGATCCCAAAGGGGTTGTCCCTTACCGTCTCGCAAAAGAATTTCTGGACATTTTCGGCAATCTTTTTCTCGAAATCATCGCTTCCGAACCATGACCAGTCCAAGGCGATATTAGCAACCGTACGGTACGCATCGCTGTAATACCAGTCGTGTCGCCCGAAAATCTCCACATGTCCATAGTGCGGAGTCCCGTCAAATTCGGCATATTCGGCGCTGAGCCCGGTTTGGGGATGACATGCACGTGCCAAATACTTCCGGCTCGCATGCGCGGCCTGACGCCAGAACTCCTTATCCGCTTCATCCGAATAGAGCGAAAACAGCTCATAGAAATGCGGCAAATGATAGGACGGGTCGGAAAAATCAACCTCCGTAATAAAGCGAATCAGTTTGTTCTCCGGATCCCACATGGGACGCCCGCCATTTCCGTTTTCGCCCTGGTGAAGCATCACGCGCAAAATGGCTTTGGCTTCTTCCAAATAGTTCAGTACACCCTCTCCGCTCCCCCACCGATTGGCCGCAAATATCAGAGCCATCGCGAAAAACTCTTCGCCGTCCGGTGCCGGTCCGTCCGAATTTTTGGTTCCGTCAATATCATTAGACCAGCAAAAATATCCGGCATTTTTTCCGGAGTCCAGATACATATATTTCTTGGCAAAACGCCAAAGCCGATCAAATTCTTCTTTATGATTCATCTGAACGCACATCATCATCCCGTAAGACATTCCTTCTGAACGTGCATCCAGATTTCCCGTATCGAGCATATAACCCATATCTTCTTCTAACGGGAAATAAATACGCTCCTCGTCGGAGCCATAAAACAGAGTCGAAAATGTATCCACAAGACGCTTTTCGATCTCTGATTCAGAATGACCCATCTCGGCAAAAACATTCCTGTAATTTCCTTTATAAAAAGCACCTTCCATGATGACTTTATCCTCCCCTTTTGCATTGATCCCTGACACAGATGCACCTTGTTTTTTTCATTATAACAACAACACGGGCGATTTATAATACACACCTTAGTCTTAGCTTAATGTTTTTCGCTCTTATACTTACTTTTTGCCCTTGAAACGCTCATAATCAGGCTGTTTTAGGGTGTAAAGTGTGGTAATATCAATAGTAATGGAATAAAATAAATAAAAGTAACAGACATCAGCTTATTTAGGAGGGGCGGGACTTTATGAAGAAGCGTTTTATTGTTTTGGCAAGTTGTATTCTTCTCATTTTTTTATTCACCTGCAATGTCGTAGCGGCAAATTCTTTTTCCGATATTGTTCTTGCTGCGGGGGATACGCATGGTCTATCTCTGGGTAGTTCAACCGGAGGCAGCGCATCAGGTGCAGGCACATTCACTGAAGGATCTTCTGTTACTGTATCGGCAACTCCTGAATCAGGCTTTGTTTTTGTAAGATGGTTGGACGGTCATTCTGTCGCGGTCAGCTCCTCAGCTTCCTATACTTTTAATATGCCTGCATTCGACTATTATTTGTATGCTGAATTTGCCGTTGCGCCGACACCCACGCCATCATTGACACCAGCGCCCACACCGACTCCTACGACGGCACCCACACCAACACCTGTACCTACTACAGTAGCCACACCGACACCGAAGTCAACACCTACCCCTAAACCAACAGCTACCCCGACACCCACACCCGAGCCTACACCGACACCCGAACCAACAGCGACAACCGCGCCTACGGAGACTGCCGCACCGACTGAGACAGCGGCTCCGACTTCCAAACCCACTGACGGGACTACTACTGATAAGCCGGTCGTACCTGCTGATTCCAATAACAACAACGCAAAAGGTTTGGGAATAATCGTGCTGCTGAGCATATTACTTTTCCTGGTTGCCGGAGCAACGATCTCGGGATTTCTCGAAGAATATAAGGTCAGGAAAAACGCCATTAAAAGACACAAAGAAGACTAATCCACCGTCATATAGATGACAATTAGGCATGTTAATGAAGCCCTCCGGAATGCATCAGTCATCCGGAGGGCTTCTTCTTTTTCGGTCGCATGACTATGCATACTCTCAAGGAGCAGAACCTTTCTTGTAATAAATATTTTTGGATGCTATGCTGTGTATACAAGAAAGAACAAACAGGCGCGTTTCTATAAAATTGAGACTCTGCAGGAGTGAATTATGGAATACAGTATGGATGAGTTGCTTTCCGAAGAGCGCGAACTGGTCTTCTCGTATTTTAATGAAAAATCAGCTTGGATCATCGGCTCCTGGCTATATGAAACGGCGAAAACAGAAAACCTTCCGATAACCATCGATATCAATTTATCCGGGCGGCGTTTGTTTCATGTGGCGTGTCCGGGAACCTCTGTTGACAATGATGCGTGGATTGAGCGGAAAGTGCGCATGGTTAACCGTACCGGACACAGTTCCTTGTATACGGGTATCCGTCTGAAGAACCAAGGTAAGACCGTTGAAGCCGCCATGCTACTTCCGGAAAGCGAATATGCTCCGCACGGAGGCAGTTTCCCGATTATTATCAAAAACACTGGGCCGGTCGGAACCATCACCGTCTCAGGACTTTCTCAGGAGGAAGACCACAGGCTGGTAACAAAGGCAATCCGATATTTTCACAAAGAGGAGGAAAGCATATGAGTTTGAATCCAATCACAGATCTTCTTGGAAGACGTATACGACTTGCCGTTATCGGCGGCGGTGAAGGTTCTTTCATCGGAGCCATGCACCGTCAAGCCGCTCGTCTGGATGACCGTTATGATATTGTTGCCGGCTCGCTTTCCTCAAAACCGGAGAAAGCCATGCATGACGGCCTCGCTATCGGTCTGAGCAAAAACCGTATCTATTCCGATGGCATGGAACTGATCGAGACTGAGGCATTATTGCCGGATGGTGCGGACGCAATTGCAATCATGACTCCCAACGACAGTCATTACCTTTACGCTTCAGCAGCGCTGGACAAGGGCTTTGATGTGATCTGCGACAAACCAATGACTAACACACTCGAAGATGCGCAAGCGCTCCATAAGCAGGTACTGGACTCCGGTCACGTGTTCTGCTTAACTCACAATTATACGGGTTACCCTATGGTTCGTCAGGCAAAAGCAATGGTGAGTGCAGGGCAATTGGGAACAATACGTCTTGTACAGATTGAATATGTCCAGGGTGGCAAAGCGGATGAAAATGATCCGGATCCATCGGGAAAAGTACCGTGGCGATACGATCCGGTACGCGGCGGCCCATCGCTTGTCATGGGAGATATCGGTACTCACGCACATAATCTCGTCCGTTTTATAACCGGGCTGGAAGTTTCTGAGGTGGCCGGCGAAGCCGGAACCATCGTTCCCGGTCGCTTGATTCATGATTATGCCGGAGCAATGCTTCGATTCAATAACGGTGCACGAGGCAGTTTCTGGGTGACTCAGGCCGCTGCAGGCGTTGAGAATTGCCTCCGGATCCGGGTAAGCGGAACCAAAGCCACACTTGAATGGATGCAGGAGGTCCCGCAATCGTTGATTTTTAGACCGATACATGGTCCGGCAGAGGTCCGGACCCCCAACGGTCCGGGAACACTTCCCTTTTCAGCCCGCTCCAGTCGAATTGTTAAGGGGCATCCTGAAGGCTTTCATGAAGCTTTTGCCAACATATACTCCGATGCCGCCGAAGCTATTGCAGCAAGGCTCACCGGCAAAAAGGCCGATCCCCTCGCCTTAATGTTCCCGAATTCGTATGACGGACTTCTGGGTGTTCAGTTCGTTCACAAGGTGATTGAATCCAGTCTTGCAAACGGCAAGTGGGTATCTTTCGAAGACTAAGCCTCATCATTTCAAGTTAATTGAATAATGCGACTCAAGAAACAGTCCTGAAAACTCTTGGGGCTCCCTTATAAGGTGATGGTTACCGTTGTCCCTGTGCCAAGTTCACTATCGACTGATATTGTTCCGCCGTGGGCTTCTATGATGGTTTTCGCAATAGGCATTCCAAGTCCGGAGCCTTCAATTTGATTCGCGTTTTCTCCTCTGAAATATCGTGTAAATATGTTTTCAATTTCCCCATCAGTCATGCCCTTGCCGTTATCCGCGACTACAATGGTTGTCTTCCCGCTTGATTCTTTGGTTAAAGAAATAGCAATAGTGGATGTATTTCCGGAATACTTCAGTGCATTGATCACAATATTATCGAGCGCCCGTTGAAATAGAATCGGATCGATCTCTCTCTCAACTTCCTGATTTTCCAAAAACTTTATCTCACGATTCAGATAGTGACTATCACTAAGTGCAAAAGAAATTTCATCACGAATAATGTCGTTTAACCTTGTTTTTTGGAGAGACAGCAAATGCTTGTCATTCAGTAGTTTCATTTCCAGACTAAGGTCGTTTACCAGATTTGAGATATAATCTGCATTTCTAATGATTGTTTCAGAATAGTCGGCATGCTCTTCTTTTGAAAAAGAATATTTATGATCTGCCATTAGTTCTGCATACCCTTTGATTGAAGAAAGCGGTGTTTTTATATCATGTGAGATGTTGGCAATCCATTCATTCCGCCTCCGGTCGAATTTCTTTCTTTCTTCCTTTGCCTGCTCTATTTTGTTTTCGAGTTCAGTTAAATTGCTGAACACTTCCTCATATAGCCCTTCGGTACTCACATTCTCGTTCTGAGGAGCAGAATCACCGATTTGATTAATCTTTGTCATCATTAAGCTGATCGGACCGGTCAACTTTTCAATAAAAAGTCTGGACATAATAAGGTAGACTACTGCTCCCGAAATGAATAAAATAACCAGAAGCAGACCCACAAAGCCGATTCCCTGCGCTGAAATATTAATGGACATTTTTTGAATTTGATTTTCGGCAAAGGATAGAAGAATCGTCCTTTCGCCGTAACCTGAGACAAATACGGTTCTGCCGTCTTTCGATTCCTTGCTGATGTCAGTGATTTGGTAGGGCAAATATGAGACGGGCGCACCTTCCGGTTTTCGATAGCTGTAAATTTCAATACCTTTGTTGTCCAGAATCTGCAACCATGCACCCGTCTGTTCAAGTTTCTCGACACCCTCATCGGAAATGCTTATCTGCCCGCCATCATCGGTCAGATACTGCGGAAAAACCAGTGCAAGATACCTGGGATCCGACCGATCAGGGCTGTTTCCTGAGAAAACGAAGATGAACATAGTCGCAAAGGTCAGAATAAAGACAAGAATTGTTGTTATGACACTGTAAGCAATGAATCTTAGGGTTAACCTATTTTTCATTTCTTTCCTCCATAACAAATTTGTACCCGAGTCCGATATAAGTCTTTATGTATTGTGGTTTCGAAGGATATAATTCCAGTTTTTCCCTTAAACGGCAGATATGCACCATCAACGTATTATCCGCGCCGCTATTTGAATCACCCCAAACTTCTTCATAAATGCGTCTTTTGGTAAGAAGAACATTCCTATTTTCAATGAAAAAAAGCAGCAACCGGTACTCTCTTGCGGTCAGTAATACTTCCTCGCCGTTCTGTTCAACTATGCATTTTTCGGTGTCAACAACAAACCTGTCAAACCGGTAAATAGGGGACGAACCTTCCCCAAACTTTCTTGTAATAAGTTCTTCTCGCCTGAACTGAGCTCCCATTCTTGAAACCAGTTCCTTCGGACTAAATGGTTTTGTAATATAGTCATCCCCGCCGGTTTCAATGGCCAACACGATGTCTGTCTCATTATCTTTTGCAGTCAGAAATATAATCGGCACAATACTATTTTTACGTATTTCTCTGCAAATATCGATACCGCTTGAATCTGGAAGCATAATGTCCAGAAGAACAAGATCAATTTGTTGCGTGTCGATAATCTGCAGCGCATCTTTTCCGGTATGCGCTGTCCGAACACAACTGTATCCCTCTTTAATTAAAATCGTTTCAATCAATTTAACAATATCTGCTTCATCGTCTACAATAAGAATGCATTTGTTTTGGTATCTCATTTTCCTTCTCCCGATACGTTGAATTCCCTATCATTTACCCAACATTAATGAATTCATAGGCATGAACAAGGCGTGAGAATAGTGTGTCGAAAGAGCGTGAATAATTATACGCTCTAAATGAGTATATCAAATTAAGCGTTACAAAAGCGATGTTTCATGAGTTTCTTTAACTTGTGATCTGAATTATTGACAACGATCTGTGAGTTCCGGCTTCATTCTCATTGCACTCAACGAATTCCCGTAATGTCCTTAATCACTTCGCCCGCAAGAATCAGCCCGGCAACTGACGGGACAAAAGATATGCTGCCCGGCACAGACTTTCCGGCAGAATAACTCGGGTTTGCACTTGAATCCTCTTCGGTCACATGAGGCCGCGGATTTTCTTTAGAGTAAACAACTTTAAGGGAACAAATTCCTCGCGCACGAAGTTCTCTTCTCATCACTTTGGCAAGCGGGCATACACTGGTATTATAGATATCATCCACTTCAAAAGCCGTCGGGTCCAGTTTGTTTCCGGCTCCCATGCAGCTTATGATCGGTACACCTGCCTTCTGGGCGCGCTCAATCAGAACCAACTTACTCGAAACCGTATCGATTGCATCAATTATGTACGAGTACCGCGAAAAATCATAATCGCCGGCGTTATTTTCTCCATAAAAAACGGTATTAATCTCAACGATTGCCTCGGGGTTGATATCCAAAATACGGTCTCTCATGACCTCAACCTTTTTCTTGCCGATGGTCGAAAAAGTCGCGATCAGTTGACGGTTTATGTTGGTTATTCCAACTTCATCCATGTCAAAAAGCACAATGCGACCAACGCCGCTTCTTGCAAGTGCTTCCGCCGAAAATGAACCGACACCGCCGATCCCGAATACCGCAACGGTAGCTGAAGAAAGTGACTCCATTGCTTTGAATCCGAGCAAGAGCTGCGTTCTGGAAAATTGATTTGTCATTCTTATCCTTCTTGATTCAGACTATTTCTTATTTGAGCTGTTGCCGGGCCTCCCCTTCAACTTATCTCTTTCGATATTCTTCATTACTTGTTCATTGAGCAAATATTGTTCTTTAACCGAAGCAGCATCCAGCGAGTGACTGCGACCGGTCTTTAACAAAGCCTGCACGGCCGGATAATTTTTCTCGATACTCTTCACTGTTTTTTTCGCTTCGCCTTCTTGACCGGATAGCTGATAAACCTCTGCAAGCTGGTAAAGAACCAGAAGGCTATCCGGGAATCGGGCCGCAAGTTTCTTGTACTCTATAATCGCCTGTGCGTACTGCTTCTGATCTGCGATACAATCGGCACGGCTGATCAGAAAAACGATATGTTCGGGATAGAAATCCAGCAACCGTTCAACAACTCCCTGAAATAATTCCTTGTTCGTCAAAAAACCGTCATTTCGGAACCCTTTCATAAATTCGTAGCCAATCACAAAAAGATCCGGATCTCCGTCAAACAAGTCGGCTGCCATGATAAACCATTTCTCTGCGGTTTCATTATTTCTATCGATAATAGCGTTTCTCATGTTTCTTCGATAGGTGGCGTACTGTTCAAAGTCAACATTTGTCGACGTCGGCTTCTTTGTGCGCTTGTGCTCCCACGTAGTTTTAGCGATTGGCTGATCATCTTTTGATATAGGCGTTGCAAGACTTTTCGTCAGGCGGAAACGAGAGAAGCTCATGTCCCATTTCGGATCGGTTTCGATCGCAAGCAACTTTTTTTCATTTTCATAATCTTTGGGGATCGAGAATAATTGATCGCTCCAATGAAAAAGATTGTCAAGGAATACCCATACTGCTTGCGGGAGAAGCGGATTTGCAATACATGAGGTAAGAACAGGCAGCCGCATGAAATGAATGATCTTCATATTGATCAGCAGATCCGTCTGCATTAGTCCCTTCCAATTATCAATTTCAATACGGCTGTAGAAATCATCATGAAGAGCCATCATAGATGTGTACAAACGAACAATATCATTCAGTCGGGAGGCTACTTCGGGAGCCACACCCGGTTTGGGAGCATCGGCTATGGTCATTTCTCGAATTCCGAGAATGGGTTCAATGTACGCAATGTTCCCCTTGGATACTCGAAGCGAGGCGACATCTTCAGGGATTTCGTAATCTTCGTAATCACCGGTTCTTGCGAAAAGTAACGCCTTGGAATAGGCTTCCCGCATCGTCAGAAAACCCTCGACGGTAAAGTCCTCAACCTTTGTTGCACAAAGAACATCAACATACGCATTTCGAATTTGCGCAACATTATTATTTTTTGAAATTTGCAGAACTTCCCAAATATTCATTTCCAAACGCCTCTCTTCCGGTCTCCGAGGTCGCTCTTTCCTATCTTTGAACTTAACTATCTATTTAATATTATAGCAGATGTTTGACTAATATATGAATGACCGATGGTCACCGTTACCGGAATTTCTTTCGAAAACCGATTACACTATCGGAATATCCCATGTTTTCATAAAACTGATGTGCTTCTTTTCTGAATCCGGAGGAAACAAGTATTGAATAAGCACAATTATTCTCATGTGCAATTTCGTCCATTTTTTCAAAAAGCGCGCGTCCCACGCCGGCGCGACGATACTCTTTATCGACGATCACATCTTCAATGACCAGAAACGCTTCATAATTATCTGCCAGTGATTTGCATACAATGCCCAGCAAGCTGCCTATCACCCTCATATTCTCGTCAATTGCCACCATCAGATGATATGAGCTGTCTTCTTGCATCTGCGCGAAAATGACCGGGAAATCGGGGGAGAGTCCGTGGTCACCGTTTGAAAGTTGAAAATACAATTGGTTGAGGCCCTCAACATCGCTTTTTGTTGCTTTTCGTATCTCTATCATCATTTATCTCCTTTGTCACTTAGGTTTACAAAATGGTCAGAATGTAGCTGCACATTAAAACACGAAAATTTTGCGGCAAAAATCACGTCCGGATGCAGTTTTGAATATTCTGTCATAAGCGGCCCGTATAATCTCGGCTGAATGGTTTTCTTCATAAAAATTGACGAGGAAATCGGCTTCGACGAGTATCTGATAATCCATTCCTTCAATATGTGAATATGTATGATGATGCCCAACTAAATAGCAGACCCGCTCGATTACTTTTGGTTCATAATTCAGGGACGCAAGAAGGTCTTCCGCAATAGCCGGCCCTTCCTGTTCCTGGAGTTTTCCCACGCAATTACCATATTTCTTTTCCGCAATTTTGATACCGACATCATGTACGATTGCCGCCGTTTGCAGGACAAAAAGACTCTCGGAATCAAGCGCCTCCATCTCACCGATTAACTTTGCCAGTGAATGTACTTTTAGAGAATGAAAAATCCGCTTTGGGTCATGCGAATTGTATTCGATCATTTTGCCAATGAGTTCATCTGGTTTACTGTTCAATTTATTGCCTCCGTTTCTACGGATATAAAACAAAAGACCCCGTTACGAGTCTTTTGCAGATTTCTTTCTTGCGATCGTTCAGTCTAGATTTCGGCTCTTTTTGCAGTAATACCCTCAATGGCATTGAGATCGTTCATGAAATCGATGTTGTCCTGAACGCCTTTTACAAGCTGCAGGATAATCAAACCGTCCACGCCGCAGGCTTCGCCGGCCTCATGCAAGCCAAGTCGGGTTTTGATATTGCATCCGTATTGCGTAAATACTTTCTGCAGCTTGTCAGCGCTGTTAATACGATGGCTTACGCGGATGATCATAATCTGGTAATCATTCATATGGAATACCTCCTTCAATGGTTGCCCGGTTAACCCGTTTCGAATTGGCCAAAATTCATTTGTATATATTGTACCATTTTCTCTGTAAAACGGACCGGAATATCAAAAGATAAATGAAATTGAAATCTTCCATGCCTATGGATCACCTATTCAATCGCAACAATTCCATAGGGATCGATTTGATTTATTTTGTCGGTATAAATGCTGATCATCTCTTCACAAGCCAGAACACACCATCCGGCATCCCCGATGTACATTGGATCATTATGATTGTCGAGTACTTGTTCTTGATAAGCGGCTAGGAAGCTGTCCACTCGGTCTATGTCCCCCATAACCGCGCCCGAATATGCAAGAACGCACCAGTAATGGTTGGTGCTGCCGTCATGTAAAGGTTCCATCTTCTCCCACGCATATTCACTGCAAAAACTCTCGTAGAGGAGTTCGGCGCGCTTGCTGCCCGGATCAATCATACCAAAAGCGACAGGGAACATTTGCGCTGTCGCATCCGGGTAAAAAATTTCCCATCCGGTATACGTCAGTACCTCATTATCCTTGCCGATTCCGATTTCATAATGCATCTGTTTGCTATTCCAGAGGAGATTTTCGACGGCGTCTGTGTTTCTCAGGAGGGCGTCCTTTACCTGCGTCTCCAAATCGTTAAGTTGGGCCGTTTCGTCATGATTTACCGGCGGATCGATCAGAAACACCTCTTCTATTAGAAAAACGGCGTCTTCCAGTCCTTTGTTGACTTCTGCATTATCCATCGTATATTTCACGCGCCCGTCATTACCGATCATTGCCAGTCCGTCGGTGTCGATAATACTCAACAGCACCCTTATCACCCTTTGTATGTCCGCGCTTTTCGAAATCAGATATTCCGAATCCCCCGTCTGTTCATAGTACCCGGCAAGCAATGTAATAAAACTTGCCGCATAAGAATCAACCGAATCATACTCACCGGTCGATTCTTCCGAAACAACCAGCTCATCGACATGGGTAATCCGGTAATTGAAAATGCTTCCGTCCCCATTAACCGGATCGCTCACTTCACTGTTCAGATGTGAAAGATACCAATCAATGTACTGCCTCACATCATCAGAATAATCCAGTGTGGAGCTGCCGTTTATGAGAGCTAATGCTGCGGTATTGCTGAAATAAGGCACGATATCGGATTCACCCGTTGTACTCTTGCGAAAAAGCAGCGCGCCGTTTGAAACCTGATTTCCCTTGATCCAGTTGCACTCAATATCAATTATGGATTTGTAATAACGAATTTTATCCGTGTATTCCTGCTTCTTTTCCTGAATAGCCTGATATTTGTTAACTAAAAGCATGGATGTCAGCCCTACGGACAACACCAGAATCAGCAAAATGCTAATGTGCAACAAGACGATTTTTGATCGGCTCTTCATTTCGTTGTTGTCCTCCGGAGGCTTGATTCAGTCCTTCATCAGCGGGAACTCAATTGTGATCTGAAACACACTTTCCACAAGGGATGCGCTAATTTGACCACCCATCATCTCGGTCAGTCTCTTTGCAATCGATAGGCCAAGCCCGGTGGTTTTCCGTGTTCTGGAGTGATCTGCCGTGAACATTCGATCGAAAATATGTTCCACATCTTCCTGCTGCATCGTATCGGCCAAATTTGAGATGATTACGCTACAGGTCTGCCCGCTTTTCCTTACGCTCATCGAAAATCGCTTTTCCCCGTGTAACAGCGCATTACTAATAACATTCTGGAATATTCGGGTCAGTGCTTCCGTATCGCCGGCGATGTAGTACGGCTGGTCTGGGATTTCGATTTCGGGCTTAATTCCCTGCTCTTCAAAATCATTATAGAACAGCGAGATGGTTTTGCGGGCGGCAGAACAAAGATTGACACGATCGGTTTCGATCAGATAATCGCCGGATTCGATTCTGGAATACTCGAAAAGCTGGCTCAGCAAATGGTTCACGGTTAGTATTCGCCCTTCTACAATCGGCAGGTATGCCGAGCGCTTCTCGGAAGGAAGTTCATCCTTTCCGAGAAGCTGCACATAACCGCGAGCAGATGTAATCGGCGTCCGGATATCATGAGAGATGTTTGTGATGCTCTCCCGAAAAAGCTGGTTAAGAAGATACTCTTTCTTGCGGGCATTTTTCTCTTTTTCGATAATCCGGTTAATCGCAAGGCACAGCTCGTTAAGACTTTTGTCCGTTGAGTCTGTCGTCATTTCCTGGTTTGTCTCGGTCTCCGAGATCATTTTTGCCTTTCCGGCAAGGTGACGGATCTGAAATTGATAATAAAGGAGAATGGCGGACATAATGCCCGCCAACAGAAGACTTACGATTGCGATGATGAAAAGTGCAGTCTCCATCCTCTGTCCTCCTTCAGAAAATTAAACTTTGATGTCTTCGTTTTGGAAGAGCGAAAAACCAAATGTCATAAACGCGACAATATATGCTGCGGACACCATCAAAACCCGGACAATTACACCTTCGGCAATATCAAAATGACTGATTTCCGCACTAATGGATACGAGCCAATACTTAGAGAAATTGACATCCAACTTGGAAAACATATCCAGAAGTTGCAGGATGAGGGCCACGAACATAGACAGTGAGACGTTTACCGCGATCGCAATCCCCGGATTCTTCGCAAGAGTGGAAATGAATACAAAGATTGAACTCAGCGCCATAAAAATAAGCAACTCTGCGCCGCAAATCATCAGGAATTCTGTCATCATACCACTTGTTATCGTCCCGTATTCAAAAAGAGACCCATACGCCAGATATCGAACGATGATGCTTGAAACAATATATACCGCTGCAACAAACCAAGCCGTAGTGAGTTTGGATAAATAGATTTTCCAGCGAGAGTATCCTCTGGAACAGGTGTTTTTAATCGCTCCGCTGGAGTAGTCCGTACAAATGAATAGAGAAACGAATATCGCCATAAGCAGTGAAAACGTGTCGCTGTCTGCAAACGTCGCCGCCAACTGATTTGCTGCCGACATGTCGGAGATATTAAAACCCATTGATTCTAATTGGTCGGCTGGAAGTGCCTCTGTGTTTATCAGTGTTTTTGTTGCAATTGCCGAAATCACAATCAGGACCAGCAGTATGGCAAGGCAAATATAGAACGATTTTCTTCGAAAAAGCTTAAAAAAATCAGCACTCAGTAAATTATTCACGGTCAATTCCCCCCATCAAATCCATAAAGTAACCTTCGAGATCCTGTCCTTCCACAGAAATAGCATCGACATAGACCCCTCTTCTGGTTATTTCCTGATTCACATATGAGGGATTGTCCATATACTGATACAAACGGATGGTATTCCCGTCTACTACTTCATAACTTCCCGGAGCAGCGATCTCATCGAGAATCACAGTCACTTCCGGGCATTTGGGTGTCTTAATCAGTATGCATTTCTTGCATCTCTCCTCAAGTTGTTCACTGCTGAATTCTTCCACCAAAATTCCCTTGTTGATGATGCCGTAATTCGTTGCCATCTTCGAGAGTTCGCCGAGAATATGACTGGAGATAATGAATGTGATCCCATTTTCGCGATTTAGTTTGGTAACCAACTCGCGAATTTCCATGATGCCCATCGGGTCCAATCCGTTGGTGGGCTCATCCAGAATCAATACGTCCGGCTTTCCGAGCAGTGCAAGTGCAATCGAGAGGCGTTGTTTCATACCGAGAGAAAAATTCCTGACCTTTTTGTTTCCCGTATCATCAAGTCCTACGGTCTTCAGCAGTTGTTTGATCTCATCTTTTTGAGGATTTCCGATCAGGCGGCGCTGAACTTCCATATTGTCTTTTGCCGTCATAAAAGGATACAGCGCAGGTGCTTCAATGATTGATCCAAATCTGGCTCTCTGTGTATTGAGATCCTTCGAACCGAAAAGTTCCATCTCTCCCGATGTAGGGCTGGCAAGTCCTACAACCATACGAAGCATAGTTGTCTTCCCTGCTCCGTTCCTACCGATAAATCCGTAAATGTCTCCTCTTTTGACATTCATGTTCGCACGGTTAACGGCCGGAACTCCGGAGAAGAGTTTTGATAGTTGTGTGGTCTTCAAAACATATTCCATTCCTTACCTCCAAATGATTATTAAATAATCTGTTACCATTTTGCACCGGAAGCGTTTACAAACTATAGTTAAAACATAAAGAAAGTTATAAGTTTATTCCATTTTGAATCCGATTCCCCAAACGGTTTTGATATACTTTCCGTCCGGATTAATTTTGGCAAGTTTGTTCCGGATATTGCTGACGTGGACATTTACAGCGTTATCCTCGCCCATAAACTCCTCGTTCCAGACCGATTCGTAAATATTGTCTTTGGTGAAAACCTTGTTCGGGCAACCCATCAACAGCTCCAGAATCTGAAACTCCCGCTTAGTTAATATGATCGGTGAGTGATTTAGTTGTGCAGTAAATGTGTTCCGGTTAATCGTAAGTTCCTTGTATTTAAGGGAACCTCCCGATGCATCCGTAGCATTCTGATAACGACGGATAACAACCTCCATACGAACCAGGAGTTCATCGTTGTCGAAGGGTTTTGTAATATAGTCATCCGCGCCGTTCCGCATGCATTCAAGGCGGCCGTCCTTGCTGTCCTTAGAGGAAAGAATAATTGTCGGAACGTGAAAATCACTGCAAATCCGTTCAAGAACTTTCTCGCCGGACATTCCGGGAAGCATCAGGTCAAGAAGCACCAGATCATAATGATTCTTTTCCATGCACAGTAGCGCTTCCGTGCCCGAAAATGCTGAAGCTACTTCATAATCTGAACTCATAAGAAGATCGGCAAGCATATTGTTGATATCACTATCATCTTCGACAATCAAAACGACTGAACTTTGCATATCTCTTTACCCCTGTGAAAAAACACCTTATGGACTACTATGTGTATTATATCGATATATCGGGAAACATCAAAGAAAACTACGGCCCCCATCATCCGAATAATCGAATATTTTTCTGAAATTGAGCAGTCTTTCATAACGAACACTATTGCTTTATACTCAATCTAACAAAACCGGAGGTGAACTATGAATCAGACAATATCGGACATGATGACAAGACGAAGCGTTCGCGAATTTACACTTGATCCAGTTAGCCTCGAAGACATCGAATTGATTATCGAAGCAGGTCAGAGTGCCCCTGCAGCGCACGGGAAAAGAGCATGGCACATCGCGGTACTTACCGATTTTGAAATTCGCAGAAAGATAGTAACTGTGTTGCCCGCTCTGAGACCGATCAAGTCAGCTCCTGTCGCATTCCTGATTCTCGGAGAACCCGACAAATGCAATGTGCCGGGATATTGGCCTCAAAACTGCGGTGCCCTGACGGAAAATATTCTTCTTGCTGCACGCTCTCTTGGACTCGGTACAACATGGTGTGGCATATTTCCGCTAGAAAGCAATATGGCTGCCATATACGAGGTGCTAAACCTTCCTAAAAACCTCGTGCCCTTTTGTGCAATCGCCATAGGTCATCCCACCGACGCGGCTGTATTTCAAGAACGAGGTATGACGGATAATTTTTCGAGGGTCAGCTGGGATCCGGATTGGCTAAAGAAATAAACGAATGCCTCCTCTTCGCAAATTAAGCGAAAAGGAGGCATTCATAATTCGCACGAATACTTTTATGCCTTCGGCTTTTTGTCTTCAGCGGGTTTGCCTTTGGCGATAACTTCCGCAGCGGCCTTTTTAACCTCTGTTTCTATTTCCGCGGCAGGTTTATCGGTTGATAGTTTGACAACTGTTTTAGCGGGCGCTGGGGCCTTCACCTCTTTTGTTTCTACCTCGCCGGCCGAAACTGCGATTCCAAGTTTTTCAAGTGTAATGAACTTGAGAAGCGCATCCAAAACAGTCCCTGTTCCACCATTGCCTCCGTCGCCGGTTCCGCCCATGTTGACCATCGTCTTCGGGACAATATCGACCTTCGATGATTTGATTGCGTCTGCAAGCTTCTCGGTAACGTCCTGGATAACACGGAACTGTGCTCCGCCGTAGGCCTTAACCTGGGCATCGATCGCCTGTGCTTTTGCAAGACCGACGTTAGATTCCTTGGAAGCTTCCGCTTCACCTTCGAGACGAATACGGGCATTGTTTGCTTTTGCAAGAGCAATAATCTGATTGGCTTCCTGCTCCGCTTTGCTGGCAAGTGCTGCACCGGCATTTCCTTCGATTTCGATCTGAATCTTCGACTTCGTCAGGAAGTTCTGCTGTTCTGCAGCAGCTTCTGCTTCACGCAGGGACTTCTCGCTCTCAGCGGCGGACTGTTGCTTGCCGTAGGTGACTTTCTTTTCTTCGGCAATCTGTCTGTCACGGAGCTGAGCCAAAATGTTTTCAATTTGAATATCACCGGTTGCCGCCTTCGGCGTTCCGATCAGGACTTCTTCAAGTTGCAGATTGTATTTCTGGAACTTCGTACGCATTTCTTCAACCGCTCTTTCACGGATAGCGCTACGCTCCTGAATTAACTCGATGATGGTCTTGGTCTGCGCAACATCCTTGAAATAGGCGCTGACAAGAGGATCCAGGGACTGGTTGACCAACATGCTGATGTCCCCGAAACGCTGAATCACCCACGGTGCCTGCTTATAATCGATATGCATAACCACTGATAGTGGTAGTGACGGTTCGAAAGCGTCCTTCGTAATGATATCAACTTCAGTAAGGTTCTCATCGTACTTATGATCCCCTACTTCTGCTTTGTTCCACTTCAAAATAATATTCGTCGTCGGAACAAGAACAACTCTGCCCGCATCCGTATTGAATGCATATTTGCCAGGCATCAGGGGTTTTTCGAGAACGCCCTTGCAGCCGTCTCCGACCAACTCGCCATGCCTATATTCAGCTCCGGTAGTGTCCACGCCTTCTTTACCGAAGAAGGAAACAACAACACCAACAAAACCGATCGGGACAACTGTCTTCGGCAAAAACTCAACGGTTGCAAACAGGCGGTTGATGTAATAAGTACCGTCAATAAGAACCTGAATTTGCTTACCGCGCCGGCCACCCAGTTCGAGGAATTTCTCCGGGTCC
>Ga0209373_10002463_pt1 | contig 18561 bp, 12 predicted proteins | sample Higcelweek5metaG_FD_187173 | JGI IMG/M metagenome (GOLD analysis project Ga0209373, IMG submission 187173) | Freshwater pond sediment microbial communities from the University of Edinburgh, under environmental carbon perturbations - High... | ecosystem: Environmental > Aquatic > Freshwater >... | reverse complement strand
GGGTGTAACGAATTTCTGCCCGTGCAGCAGCGCATAAGCCTGGGAGATTTTCATAAGGTTCAGCGTTGCGCGGGGTGAAGCGCCCAGAGACACATCCCTGTGACGGCGGGTACTGCAAACGATAGCGGTAATATATTTTTTTATATCATCATGGACAAACACCGCTGCAGACTGGTTCTGCAGGTCCATCAGCTGCTCGCCGTCCATCACGGGACGAATGCCCGCAATAGGTGAGCCAGAGCCGTTACGATCCAGAATCAGGATTTCGTCATCAAATCCGGGATAGCCTAAGCTCAGGCGCATGATGAATCTGTCCATCTGCGCTTCGGGCAGGGGGGATGTGCCTATGTATTCGATGGGATTTTGCGTAGCCAGCACCATGAAGGGCTGCGGTACGGGATAGGTAACGCCGTCTACCGAGACTTGATATTCCTCCATCACTTCCAGAAGTGAGGACTGAGTTTTGGGCGCCGCACGGTTGATTTCATCTGCCAATATGATATTGTGCATGATCATACCCTGCTTGAATTCCATCTTGCCGCTGTTCATGTTATAAATATTAAAACCGGTAATATCGGAAGGCATGACATCGGGAGTGCATTGAATTCTGCCGAAAGTCAAGCCCAGAGATTTGGCAAGTGCATTTACCAATAGCGTTTTGCCTACACCCGGAATGTCCTCGATCAGGATATGTCCTCTTGCAAGCAGTGCGCAAACGACCATTTCTAAAACAGTACGCTTACCGTAAATCACTTTTTCAACGTTCTGTATCAAAGGCTCCAGTTGGGGATGTATGCGGATCGTGTTCATGATGTCCTCCTATATTCACTATATATTATTTCGCCATTATCGCTAATATTTTCCGATACAAGCGTAAAAAATTACAGAGCAGATGACACGCGGGTCAGTTATAAGCTCTGTGCATTTTAGAATCATTTTACTTTTCTTCTTCATCAAATAAGCCAAGCTCTGCACACAAAGCCTTTAGATCGGCACTGATTCCTTTGGCGATTTCCCGCTCCAGCTCTACGCCTGTTACCCGCTGCTCCCCTGTCTGTGCCGCTGGAGGCTCTCCTGTCTGCTGCGGCAATACTGCATTGGAAGCCGCTTCTGCGGACTGTTCAGCAGCTGCCTGCGGAGCTGTTATCGCTGCTTGTTCGGGAGCAGGCACGGTTTCTTCCGGCGGTGCAGCCGCTTGCAACGCTGTCTCTGCAGGCTGTTCGGGTTCAGGAGCCTCCGCATACTGCTGAGCCGTGACTTCCTGAGGCACAGCCTCAGATTTTTGCGATACAGGAGATGCGATATCCGTCACGGGAGGCGCCGTAAATTGATCCGCCATATCCTCTGCGGGCTGTTCATGGGTTTCCTCTCTGTCCGCCATCTTTTTTTCTGAAAAAGGAGTACGGCCGCCCTGTCCGCCGGTGGCATAGGGTGTATTCTCCGCGAACTGTTCCAGCTGAGGCACCTGCATACTCTGCAATGCCGTAAGCTTGGCGTCCGACCATTGTGTCAGCTGTTCAAACTGCTCGTCAATCTGCAGCAGCAGATTCGCCGCTTCTCTGCGGATCTGATCAATATTATTCTTGCAGCCCTGGAGATTGCCCTCCCACTCGGTATTCAGCCTGCTGTATGCGATATCGCTCTCATAGGCTCTTTCCTTGTAATTATCCTCTATATCCTTGGCACGCATGGTAGCATCGACCATTACTTTGGCAATGAGCCTTTCCTTGCCCTCCATCTCGGTCACCCGCTCCTTCAGCTTTTGGTTGTCCTGCATGAGCGCTTCCAGCCGGCGGTTCCATTCGGAGGTCTGTCTGTCCTGATCCTGATAGAGCTTTTCTAAAAATGCGTCCACTTCCTGCGCTTTATATTTGCCCCATTTTGCTTTCATCGTGCCACCTCGATTCATTTATTTATAAGCTTTTTTCAGCATCTTCTGCTTCAATGTGTATAGCTTGTCCGAAAGATCAACCTTATAGAGATGCGGATTCCGCAGACGCTTATACTCATCCCAGAAGGTATCCAGTTCCCGGAAGTGGTATGCCTGTATATCCAGCAATGCAGGAGACTGATAAACCTGTTTCCCGTTCACGAAGACAGGTACCAGCAGTTCTTTGACGGTGAAATCCGTCAAAGTCATACGCTTCCACGTCTCGGTAGGATCAAAGATGGTCAGAGGCTTGGTGACGTCGATGTCTTCATCCTCAAGGGTGATGAGATCAGCCTGTGCCTTGCCGCTGTTGTCATAGATGCGATAGACTTTTTTGTAGCCGGGATTGGTTATTTTCTGTGGATTTTCACTAATCTTGATGCGGGGATACATCTTACCGTCAACCTCTTCGGCTGCCAGCTTATATACGCCGCCCAAAGCAGGCAGATCATCGCTGGTGATCAGCTTGGTACCTACGCCCCAGAGATCAATGGCGGCACCCTGTGCGCGCAGATCCCAAATCGTTTCTTCATCCAGATCACCCGAAGCGAATATTTTTGCATGAGGGAAGCCGGCTTCGTCCAGCATCTTTCTCGCTTTTTTACTGAGATATGCCAAATCGCCCGAATCCAGACGGATACCCACCGGCTCATAGCCTCTGGCACGCAGCTCGTGGAATACGGTGATCGCATTGGGCATACCGCTTTTGAGGGTATCGTAAGTATCCACCAGCAACAGACAGCCGTCGGGATAGATATCCGCATAGGCGCGGAAAGCGGACAATTCATCAGGGAAACTCATCACCCAGCTGTGAGCATGGGTGCCCTTGGCAGGAATATTAAACTGCTGTGCGGTAAATACATTGCTGGTTCCGACGCAGCCGCCAATGATAGAGGCACGGGCGCCATAGATACCTGCGTCCGGTCCCTGGGCGCGGCGCAGACCAAATTCCATAACAGTGCCCTGCCCTGCGGCGATCACGACTTTATTGGCTTTGGTGGCGATCAGTGTCTGATGATTGATGAGATTCAGCAGGCAGGTCTCCACCAGCTGTGCCTCCATGATGGGCGCCTTTACGCGAAGCAAAGGTTCCATAGGAAAGACCAGCGTGCCTTCGGGGATGGCATAAATCTCTCCTGTGAATTTGAAATTTTTCAGATAATCGAAGAATGCTTCGTCAAATATATTCAGACTGCGCAGATAGGCAATATCATCATCGGTAAAGTGCAGATTGTTGATATATTCTATCGCCTGTTCCAGTCCCGCCATGACAGCATAAACGCTGTTGTTTTGCAGGGTGCGGAAAAATAAATCAAAAACGGCGATGTTTTTATCCATTTTGTAGCGGAGATAACCATTCATCATGGTCAGTTCATACAGGTCAGTCAGCATAGTAAGGTTGCGCATAAAAATTCCCTCTTCTCTAATGTTTGTCTTCGGGGATCTCGGGCGCAGCTGTGTCCTCTTCCTCGATGGTATTTTCTGCCGTATCCTCAGGCGGTTCATCGGCGGATTCTTCCGTTATGTTTTTCGGTTCTTCTGATTCCGGCATTTCAATTTTCTTTTCTCTGGGCTTTGGCAGATGCTTCGAAAAATATAGGAGCAGTGCCACACCGGTCAGGCATAAAAGTGCGCTGAGAAGGGACGACACGCGGATGCCTGTGCCGGGGATCAGCAGGCTGTCCTGACGGAGCAGCTCCACAAGGGAACGTTCAAAGCCGTAAAGGGTAAAATAAAGGATCATAGCTTGTCCGGCATATTTTTGCTTTTTAAAGAACCAATATAAGAAAACAGCCAGTGCCAGACACCACATGGATTCATAGAAGAACGTCGCCTGATACCAGCCCGGATCGGCGTCTTTGGGATTTTCCATAAACAGTGCATAGGGGAACCACTGCCACTCGATGCGGGTTACAGGGTTGCCGAAGGCTTCCTGGTTAAAGAAATTGCCCCAGCGACCGATGGCTTGTCCCAGTGCCAGAGGTGCGACACCGAGATCCAATAATTGCACAAAGGTATATTTTTTATTGAAACGGGAATATAAAAACAAACCAATGGCGGCTCCGATGACAGCGCCGTAAATAGCAAGACCGCCATCCCAAATGGAAACTACTTTTACAATCCATTCGGAAAAGGTGTCCGAGCGGAAATAACCGCCGGTATCGAATACCACATAATAAAGGCGCGCACCGATCACTGCGAAAATAACGGCAATCAAAGCCATATCCAGAGGCAAATCCGTGCTGTAGCCTTTCCGCTTGCAATCCAGCGTAGCTACAATGATACCTAATATTACGGCGGTGGTAATCAATACGCCGTACCAGTAGATATTAATGCCGGTTCCGAATAAGTTTTCTACAAATATAGGATTAAGATTTAAAAATCCGAACATTTTCTGCCTCCGTCTATATTACTGCATTTTCTATATTTTATCATTAAATAATATATAGCGCAATATAAAATGCTATTTCTTTTTACTGTTGCACCTGTATTGTAAACCTATCATTAAAAAAAATATCGAGCAGATGAAAAATTTTATGCGTATTTTGCCCCCAAATGAGCGTTTACGAGCATTCATTATGTGGTAACCTGCAGAACGGTAGGAAACCGTGCCGTAACATTTTTGACAGTCTGAGAGCAGGCCGTTCAGATTGCTCTTTTACATTATTTTTGCTGCGGCTCTACATGCCAGTTCAGCAGTTGACCGTGAAATTGAGCAGCCAGTTCAATCGCCTTTTGACTGTTGAGATGCAGTCTTTCCAAACCCATCAGACTGGTCAGGCGCAGCACTACAAAATGTTCGTTCATGTGCGCAGACTGCAGAGCCGGGTCTTCCTGTTCACTGTCCTGATATACGGCTTCCTCGTATCCCACTGTCTCTGCGGCGGGCAGGCAAGTCAGCGCGTCTTCTTTTTCGCCGAACCGGAGCACATAAGTCAAAGGCAATGGCTGAGAAAAATCAAAATGCCGCTCTTCCAGACGTTCATAGACCTGTATGTTGATGATACGGAATAATGTATTTTCATCCGGATACAATTCATATCGGTAGGTATTCCAATCAGCCTCATCAGAGACCTGAAGATCAACCGATTGGGCACCTGCATTGTGCAAAAGTGCCTGCAGTTGACGGCGGCAATCTTTTTTTTCGGAACCGTATATGAAAAATTCCATTTTTCCGGCTGATCTGCCATAATAAAATCCGGCATAGATCATGCGCTTCTGCCTGCAGAACCGGTTAAGCTGTTTGTTCAGCCTGTCAGTTGCCACAGCTTGCCGCAAGCGGCTTCGAACATCGCTTTCCGGTCTCTGGGACAGAGAAACCGCATAGAGACGGGTATAATCTGCGATGGGGAGCATATCATGCAGGGAGAGATCAATACCGCACAAGGCATTATTTTTCTCATAATGTGCAAAAAAACTGCCGCTGTGCCGACGGAAATATCGGATCAGCAAAAATATGGTATAGGACACAGTCCCCGCAAGAAGCAAAAGGATAATCGTAAATGTGAAAGGGGAGGATTCCCGTATTTGAATCAGATAGGCATAAAAGAGATAAACCATTCCGCCTGTTATGAACAGCCCGGGTACAAGCAATGACCGCAGAAATCCATAGATGAATAAAACCAATGCCCAAAGGATACTGAAAAGGCTAATTGCCACCGTCCAAAATAGGGGTGAAGTCCATATGGTGGGAGCAGAATCCTCCATATCAGATACCACTGCCAGCGCTAAAAATCCCAGTGCAGACAGCCCCCCGCTCACGATGAGCCGCCATTTGAGTTGGCGGGGTATAAGATTTTCAAAAGCATAGGGCTTGTGCGCCCGTAGTATTAATTTTTTATGCGCCATTACTTGTTCATATGTAACAGGCACCGCGGCATCTTTTTGTTCATGCGGCTGAGAAATTTCATCTGCGGCAGCGGGTGTTTCCGGAAGCTTCTTATCGCTCTTGGGTGGAGCTGAATGTCCGTCTACCCATTCCTTTGCATATCTCGGCAATGGTATCACTGTTATGAAAACCGTTATCAGAACGGTGAACATTCTGCCGAAGAATTTACTGTCCATGAACGATGGCAAGGGCAGTAATTGTGGTATAAACACAGACCATATCATAGAAAAGGTAATCATTAAAAGAATTACCAGCACCGGAATACTGCCGGCAGGGCCTTTTGTGAAATGGGCCACTCCTAAAATACTGCATGCCACCCACAGGACTGCCGAAAATATCCGCAAGCCTGCGTCATTGGCAGTCAAAAATAAAGGAACAAAAATTGCAGAGGACAGCCCTAAAAAAAGGAGCGACAGCCATTTTCGGTTTTTATGTAAGAACATCATATTGTTAAAGATAACTCCATTAATGGTTTTTGCAAACTTCTACAGCACCGCATGCAAAAAGCTTTGAAGCCTCTCGCTTTTCGGATTTTGAAAAATTTCGGCAGGCGTGCCTTCTTCGACAATGACGCCGTTATCCATAAAGATTACCCGGTCGGCCACCTCACGGGCAAAGCCCATTTCGTGGGTGACGATCAGCATAGTGGTCTTTTGTTCTGCCAGCCGCCGCATGACTGCCAGCACCTCACCGGTAATTTCGGGATCCAGTGCACTGGTCGGCTCGTCAAAGAGCATCAGTTGGGGATCCATAGCCAGTCCTCTGGCGATGGCGATGCGCTGCTTTTGTCCGCCTGAGAGCTGTGCGGGATAAGCATCCGCTTTTACGGAAAGTCCGACCAACTCCAGCAGTTCCTCTGCCCGTTTGCGGGCGGCTGCAGGATATTCGCCTTTGACCTTGATGGGCGCATAGGAGATGTTTTGCAGGCAGGTCAGATGGGGAAACAAATTAAAATGCTGAAACACCATGCCTGTATAGGCGCACATTCTGCGGATTTCTTTTTCGGGAGGGTAAACCACATAGCCGTTTTTCGTTTCTGCCAGTGTTTCTCCTACCAACCGAATATGTCCTGAAGTAATGGTTTCCAGATGGTTCACACAGCGGAGAAGTGTGCTTTTGCCCGAGCCGCTGGGACCTATGATGGCGACAGTTTCGCCCTTTTGCACAGTCAGGCTCACGTCATTCAATGCCGCCAGGCTGCCGAAATATTTTATGATATGCTCCATTTGCAATACGATTTCCATATCAGATCTCCTTTACCTCATGGCGCGAGAATCGCTTCTCCAGATAGCGGGACAGCATGGTGAGCAGGAAGGTGAAGAGCAGATAAATGAGCGCTGCCAGCAGATACGCCATGGTATTCACATCCCGGTTCACTGCGCCTTTGGCGGCCTTCATAAGCTCTGCCACGCTGATGACCGACACCAGTGCGGTGTCCTTGATGAGGGTGATGGCTTCATTGGAAACGGGAGGCAATACCCGCTTCACCATTTGCGGAATGATGATACCAAACATGGTCTGACTGCGGGACAGTCCCAGAGATTTGGAAGCCTCGTACTGTCCTCTGTCGATACTCTCTATGCCGCCCCGGAAGATTTCGGCAAAGTATGCCGCATAATTGAGCACGAAGGTGATGATTGCCGTTGTGAAGCCGTCCAGCAGGATATTCATGTGGAGACTGTTTGTAAAAATAGGTAAGAAAAAATAAAAGAAAAATAGCTGCAGCATGAGCGGTGTGCCGCGGAAAATCCAAACATAGGTTTTGCAGATCCAGCGAATGGGCGGAATCCGGCTGTTGCTCCCCAGTGCAAAGGGCAGCCCCAGCGGCAGGGACAGAACCAGTGTCAATACAAAGATCTCCAAGGTTATCACCGCACCCTGCAAAAGCATGGGCATCAGCGCCCATACATATTGCAAAGTTTCAGAAAGGGTTTTTGCAGCCAATAGCATAACTAATTTCTCCTTTTGGGGATGGGGTGTATATATTATGGAGCAGGAGGTTGATCAAGGGACAAGGTTTCCGTGTAATAATATTCGCTCCGGCAGTACCGGTCATAGGAGGCGGAAAACCGGTCCGGCAGTTTTACCGTATCCAAGACAAAGAGGCCTGCAAAATCTTTTGCAGGCTTCTTTGTTACTTCTGTCGGAGTGACGACCTGCACAAAACATTTTTGCTTCACTATGATAGCATAAAAAGGGGGAAATGTGCAAGCTGTCCTTAATGAATATGCGATTTTCGGCAGATCAGCTGTAGTCCTCCAGGATTACGATATTTTTGCCGAACCAGGTATTGCTGATATCGCTGGCAGTTCCGTCATTGATCAGTGCTTCAATGGTATCGTTCAGCTTGTCGGCCAGATCGGTCTCGCCCTTGCGGCAGCCGATGGCATAGAAATCATCACCGAAGTTTATTTCTGAAACGATCAGTTTTTCGGTTAGCTTGGAATTTTTATATTCGCCCAGCACTTCGTCTACTACCATGCAGTCGATACGGCCGGCCTGCATATCCAATAAAACTTCATCATAGGTGGGGTATTCGGAGATATTTGCGCTGAAGGCTGCATAGTCCGAGTCTGCTTTGATGGCATCCAGTGCAGAGCTGCCTGCCTGTGTACCGATCTTCAGATCTTTCAGATCGGCCTTGGCGGTAACGGCTTCTCCGCCTGTCTTGGTCATGATAACGATACGGTTATTCAGATATTTCTTGGTCAGCGCCATACTGGCCTGACGTTCGGCGTTGGCACTCATGCCGTTCCAGATACAGTCAATGCGCTTGGATGAGAGCTCCAGCTCTTTGGAGTCCCAGTCAATGGGTTGGAAAGTAATCTTGATACCCAGTTTGGTACCGACAGCCTTGGCCAGGTCGATATCAAAGCCCACCAGGTTGCCGGCATCATCGCGGAAGCCCATGGGTGCGAAGGTATCATCCAGACCGACGATCAGCTCGCCTTTGTCTTGTATGTAAGCCCAGCCGGTCAAGTCAGCAGCAATGGTAGCAGTGGGGGCAGCGGTGGTGGCGGCAGGCGACTCTCCCTTGGCGCAGCCGGTAAACATTCCCATGCACAGCACCAGTGCCAGAAGCAGAATTCCTATTTTTCTCATAAAATCGTCCTCCCATAAATTAATTATTTTCAGCAGTTTAACAAAGTAAAGTGATAATAGCATAAAGCAAGCGCTTTGTCAAGGGTTTGTATCAATTAAAATAAGCTGTTTATACCGCAAATATCGCAAAAAAAGATACGGATGAAGTCTTGACTATCTGTAAATGAAGAGATATACTGGAAATTGTCGTATTGAATCGTTCTTCGTGCTATGATAGAAAAGCAATTTCAGCTTTCATATCTCATATCAGTAGCTTTCTGGTAAATTGTGGAATGATGAGCTTTTCAACAATGGAACTGCGGAGATAATTATTTTTTGCGTTTTTTCATTGCACAAATCCCCCGCAGGGCGAACCGCACCACGCAGTGGCACTTTAGGGGGTTTGGGGGGAGTGTGACCCCCCATGTTTTGGTACTTTTGCTTCAAAAGTACAGAGAAAGGTATGGACTATTATGAGCTATGATGAAGAGCAATTAAAAATAGCTGCGGCAAGAGGCTCTTGTATTGTGAGCGGGATGTATGATGCTCCCCTACAAGGAAAAATATATCATTACACCTCTTCTGAGGGATTTAAAGGAATCATAGAAAACAAGTATATTTATTACACTGACTGTAAATTCTTAAATGATACCAAAGAACGAGTGGAAATTAATAAAATATTTAATGATTTTTTACAATATAAACAGAGGATTAATGCGTATGAAAATGAATTCTTCTGCCTTTTACAATCATATCAACATGTAACGTATGAGGGAAAAGAATATGGCTATTTTAATCAGACGGATTTACAAGGAAAGCAATGTAGTTATTTCATATTTTCTTGTTCGATGGAAAGAGACAATCTAAGTCTGTGGAAATATTTTTCTAAAGGAAACGGGTATCAAGGTTATAATATGGGACTGTTTTTTGATATGTATAAGGCGAGTCTTCAAGCAATTAAGGTTTTTAGCCATATTAAAAGTGGGCAAGTCATTTATACAAGAAGAAAAAAGTATAATGTTTTTAAAGCATTTTTAGATCCGCTTTATGAATACTGGAAAATAAATTCTCATAATGAGGAAAGTAATCAAAAAATCATAAAAATAATTAATAATTTTTTAGCTGAATATTCGTTGTTTTTTAAGAATGAATTCTTTTATGCCGAGAAAGAATATCGAATGGTGCTTGCGATACCTGCTGATGATTTGGATGAATTAAAATATGATTTTGGTAGAGGACAGGAAAATATGTATAGTTGGAGGGAAACAAATGGTCATTTTATACCATATATAAAAGTGCCAGTATTCGAAGAACACGATGAACATACAGTTTTGCCTGAAATTATTCTTGCGCCACAACACCAATCCAAAATTCAAGAAGAATCCATAAAAAAATATTTAGCGCATAAAGGGTTTCCCAATACCTCGGTATATTCCTCTGAGATACCGCTTAGGTATTAAAATTACTTTCCCCCCTCACTCCACCCCTCCGAACTGCATATCACACAGGTGGGCGTACAGCCCGCCTTTTTCATACAGCTCCTGGTGGGTGCCCTGCTCCTCTATCGTGCCGTCATGCAGCACGAGAATTTTATCTGCCCGTTTGACCGTGGAGAGACGGTGCGCCACTACGATGATGGTGCGTGTGCCCATGAGCGCATTCAGCGCATGCTGTATATGCGCTTCGGTCTCTGTGTCGACATTGGCGGTGGCTTCATCCAGTATCAGGATGGGTGTATTGCGCAGTACGGCACGGGCGATGGACAGCCGCTGCTTCTGACCGCCGGAGAGCTTCACGCCCCGTTCGCCGATGAAGGTGTCATATCCATCGGGCATGTCGGCGATGAAGGTATCGGCGCAGGCAATCCGGGCGGCGTGTTCAATCTCTTCCTGCGTGGCACCAAGCTTGCCGTAAGCGATGTTTTCCGATACGGTGCCGTTGAACAAAAAAACATCCTGCATGACCATGCTGATCTGATCACGCAGAGACGAAAGCGTGACATGGGAGATGTCGTGTCCGTCCAGCAGAATCTGTCCGGCATTGGGATCATAGAAGCGGGAGAGAAGATTGGTGAAAGTGGTTTTACCCACACCCGTGGGACCTACTATCGCCAGCATTTCACCGGCTTTTACATCTATATTTATATTTTTCAATATATCCTGACCGTCATTATAGCGAAAAGAAACATCCCGGAAGGTAAAAGCACCGCTGGCAGGGGGCAGGAGAATCGCATCGGGGGCATCCGCAATATCCGCAGGGGTATCTAAAACCGCAAAGACCCGTTCTGCGCCCGACTGTGCCTGCTGGGTATCCTCCAGCAGTCTGGCAAAGGTGGCAATGGGCTGATAAAATAATGAGAGATAGAGCAAGAAGCCTACAATATCTTCTACCGGCATGGCGGAGCGGGCAGCCATAAAGGCGCTGAACACGACGACGATGACCGTTCCCATACTGGTGAAAAAGTCAATGGTGGGATGAAAAACGGCACTTAGGCGCAGAGCTGCGAGAATCTGGCGCACATGGTTGAAGGAAAGGCGATGGACGGTCTGTTCCTCGCGCTGCTGTTGATTGAAGGCCTGTATCTCCCGCATTCCCGATATGGTATCCTGCAGATAGGCATTGAGATCCCCCAGTGCCGCTCTGCCGGCACGAAACTTGGGCATGATACGTTTGACAAAAAGCAAACCGCCCACCACGAGGAAGGGAACCGGTATAAAGGTAAGCAGTGTGAGGGTGGGATTGATGGTGAATAATACACCCGTTACGCCTATGATCATCAGAATATTGGTGAGCAGATCAGGTATGGCGTGGGCGATCAGGGTTTCAAAGTCTGCCGTATCATTAATGACGCGGGACATGAGCTGCCCTGTCTGCTTATCACTGTAAAAGCGCATGGAGAGCTTCTCCAAATGCTGAAAGAGCTTTACGCGGATTTCTCCTGTGAGCGACCATGCTGCCACATGCCCCAGATAGTTCTTCAGATACAACATTACTGCCCGCAGGAGATAAAAGGCGGTGAGCCACAGGGCGATGACCAATATGGCAGAGGTCTGTTCTGCTGCCTGACCGCCGGATATGATGCCTATGAGCTTACGCAGCTGCCAGGGTGCCGCCAGATTCACTACTGCCACGCCTATGGTTGCGCAGACCGCTACGATCAGCTGTGTTTTATATTTGCCTGCCATTTTAATCAATCGAAATACTGCTTTCAAAATCATTCACCGCCATTGATAGAATCGTCCATCTATTATACTAAAAAATGAGCTATTGTGCAAACGAATCGATTATACGCAAATATACATAATAAGCGCTGACTCGCAAAATTCATGACAAATGGTCTGAAAGTGATTATTCTGCGCCCTTCCGGGTACAATCAAAAAACCATTTCAAAGAATACTGCTTTGTGGTATAATAAAAAAGAACAAACGGTCGGTTTTTTACAAGGAGGTGCTGTATGGCGGAGTTTAAAATCCATTCCAAATTTCAGCCTGCCGGTGATCAGGCGCAGGCCATTGATAAACTGGCGGAGGGTATACAGGACGGTCTGGCAGGGCAGGTGCTGTTGGGTGTAACCGGCTCGGGTAAGACCTATACCATCGCCAATGTGATAGAGCGCATACAGCGTCCTACCCTGGTTTTGGCACACAATAAAACACTTGCCGCACAGCTTTGCAGTGAGTTTAAAGAATTTTTCCCCGAAAATGCGGTTGAATATTTTGTCAGCTTTTATGACTACTATCAGCCCGAAGCCTATATCCCCAGCACCGATACCTTTATCGAAAAAGATTCTTCCATCAATGAAGAGATTGAAAAACTGCGCCACAGTGCCACCTGCTCTCTGCAGGAGAGGCGGGATGTGATTGTTGTGGCATCGGTCTCCTGCATATTCGGCTTAGGCGACCCGAACGAATACAGGCGCATGGCACTGTCCCTGCGCCCCGGCATGACCTTGGAGCGCAATGAATTTTTAGCCCGGCTGGTGGAAATTCAATACGAGCGCAATGATATAGACTTTTCCCGCGGCACCTTTCGTGTGCGGGGAGACTGTGTGGAGCTGATCCCTGCCAGCGTGGGCGATCGGGCGGTGCGCGTAGAGTTTTTCGGAGATGAGATCGACCGCATCAGTGAAGTGGATGTGGTGACGGGTAAGGTTATCGGACAGGTAAGCCATTATGCCATTTTCCCCAATACCCACTATGTGGCCAGCAATGACACCATGCAAAAAGCCATTTCCGAAATCGAAAAGGACTTGGCAGAGCGGCTGGAGGTGCTGGAGGCGGAAGGCAAACTGCTGGAGCATCAGCGTCTGCAGCAGCGTACCAATTATGATATTGAAATGATGCGGGAGATCGGATATTGTTCGGGTATCGAGAACTATTCCCGCTATTTGGACGGACGGCAGGTCGGACAGGCACCTTATACACTGCTGGATTACTTCCCTGACGATTTTATGGTGGTTATTGACGAGTCCCACGCCACCATTCCTCAGGTGCGAGCCATGTTTGCAGGAGACTATTCACGCAAGAAGATGCTGGTGGATTTCGGCTTCCGTCTGCCTGCCGCCTTTGACAACCGCCCCTTGCAGTTTGATGAAGTGATGCAGCGGCTGCATCAGATCATTTATGTCAGTGCTACGCCTGCCCAGTATGAACTGGAACGGGCAGGGCAGGTGGTGGAGCAGATCATCAGACCGACAGGTCTGATTGATCCTGAGATCATCGTACGCCCCATAGAAGGACAGATCGACGATCTCATGAGCGAGATCAAGCAGGTGATAGCCAAGGGCTTCCGTGTACTGGTGACGACACTGACCAAGCGTATGTCGGAGATGCTGACCGATTATCTGAAGGAAATGGGCTTCCGTGTCCGCTATATGCACTCCGAGGTGCATACCATTGAGCGCATGGAGATACTGCGGGATCTGCGTTTGGGGGAGTTTGATGTATTGGTGGGTATCAATCTGCTGCGGGAGGGTCTGGATTTGCCCGAAGTGGCATTGGTCGCCATACTGGATGCCGATAAGGAAGGCTTCCTGCGTTCCGAGCGTTCCCTGGTGCAGACCATCGGCCGTGCGGCGAGGAATGTGGAAGGGCGGGTTATCATGTATGCCGATCGCATCACCGATTCTATGCGCAGCGCCATCAGTGAGACCGACCGCCGCCGTAAGATACAGACGGCATATAACACAGAGCACCACATCATACCGCAGACGATTATTAAGTCTGTTGCAGAGGTGCTCGAGATTACTAAGCCGCTGGTTGAGCATAATAAGCAGAAGCCCCTGCAGGAAGCGGATATTAAGAACGAAATCACCCGTCTGGAGAAGGAAATGCTGGCCGCCGCGCAGAAACTGGATTTTGAAAAGGCAGCCCAAATCAGAGATGCCCTCAAATTGCTGCGACTGGCCATGACCGATGCAGACTGAATTTTATAAAAGAAAATAAGGAGTTTACCCTGTGAGAGATACGATTTTTATAAAAGGCGCAAAGGCCAATAATCTGAAAAACATTGATCTGGAGATCCCCCGCAATAAGCTGGTGGTTTTTACCGGACTTTCGGGCTCGGGCAAAAGCTCTCTGGCTTTTGATACACTTTATGCAGAGGGGCAGCGCCGCTATATGGAGTCCCTTTCGTCCTATGCCCGTCAGTTCCTCGGGCAGATGGAAAAGCCGGAAGTGGAATACATCGAAGGTCTCAGCCCCTCCATCAGCATAGACCAAAAGACCACCAGCCGCAATCCCCGTTCCACCGTAGGAACGGTAACCGAGATACATGACTACTTCCGCTTGCTCTATGCGCGTATCGGTATGCCGCATTGCCCCAAGTGCGGTAAGAGGATCGAGCAGCAGACGGTAGACCAGATGGTGGAGCAGGTAGCGCAGCTGCCCGAAGGTACCCGTATACAGGTGCTGGCACCTGTTATACGCGGGCGAAAGGGCGAATATCATAAGCTGCTGGAAAATATCCAGAAGAGCGGCTTTGTGCGTGTGCGTATAGACGGCAGCATCTATGAGCTGGGCGAGGAAATACAGATTGAGAAGAACAACAAGCATTCCATTGAGGCGGTGGTAGACCGTCTGGTGGTGCGTGAAGGCATCAGCTCCCGTTTGACAGACTCCATAGAGACAGCACTGAAGCTGGCGGAGGGTCTGGTCATTATCGATGTGATAGGGGAAACAGAGATCCTCTTTTCACAGAACTATGCCTGCGCCGACTGCGGTATCAGTCTGGAGGAGCTGGAGCCCCGGCTTTTCTCCTTCAACAGTCCCTTCGGTGCGTGCCCTCATTGCACGGGACTGGGAACTATTATGGCGGTGGATCCTGCTCTGATTGTGCCTGATACGTCTCTTTCACTGGAGAAAGGGGCAATCCGCGCCTCCGGTTGGTATACACAGGCCAGCGATTCTATGAATAAAATGTATTTTGCGGGACTTGCCAAACATTATAAATTTGATGTCAATACGCCTTTTAAAGACTTGCCCAAAAAGATTCAGCATGTCATTCTTTATGGCTCCGGCAGTGAAAAAGTGACCTTTGAAATTGACCGTTCCTTCCATAAAGGCACCTTTACACAGGCATTTGAAGGGGTCATCAGCTCCCTGGAAAGACGGTACAGAGAAACCAACAGCGACGGCGTGAAGCAGGAGATCGAGCAGCTGATGACGGAGAATCCCTGCGAAGTCTGCAAGGGCACCCGCTTTAAGCCGGAAGCGCTGGCGGTGACGGTGGGCGGACTGAATATTTCTCAGATCAGCCATAAGTCGGTGACCGAACTGATTGCTTTTTTACAAAAGCTGAAACTGAATAAAAAAGATACCATGATCGCAGAGAGAATTCTGAAGGAAATACTGGAGCGGCTGGGATTTCTCGAAAATGTCGGTCTGGATTATCTGACACTGGCACGACCGGCGGGCACGCTCTCGGGAGGCGAAGCACAGCGTATCCGTCTGGCTACCCAAATCGGCGCCGGGCTGATGGGTGTGCTCTATATTTTGGACGAGCCCAGCATCGGTCTGCATCAGCGGGACAATGCCCGTTTGCTTGCGACCTTAAAAAGACTGCGTGATCTGGGAAACACCTTGGTGGTGGTAGAACACGACGAGGAAACCATGATGGCGGCGGACTATATTGTGGATATCGGGCCGGGTGCGGGCGCTGCCGGCGGAGAAGTGGTCGCCACAGGCACTCCTGCGGAGATTATGGCGTGCAAACGCTCCATCACCGGTCAATACCTTTCGGGAGAAAAATTCATCCCGGTACCCTCAAAACGCCGCCCTACAGGGGAACGCTGGCTGACGGTCAAAAATGCCCATGCTAATAATCTCAAGCATATTGACGTGCAGATTCCCATCGGTGTTATTACCTGCGTAACGGGAGTTTCCGGCTCGGGTAAAAGCTCACTGGTGAATGAGGTACTTTATAAAATGCTGGCGCGGGAGCTGAACAGAGCACATACCGTTCCCGGGAAATGCGACGGCATATCGGGTATGGAGCAGCTGGATAAAGTGATTGTCATAGACCAGTCGCCCATCGGGCGGACACCGCGCTCCAATCCCGCCACTTATACAGGCGTATTTGATTTTATTCGCAGCGTATTTGCCCAGACACAGGATGCCAAGATGAAGGGCTATAATAACAGCCGTTTCAGTTTCAATGTGAAGGGCGGACGGTGCGAGGCCTGCTCAGGGGATGGCATTCTCAAAATAGAAATGCACTTTATGCCGGATATTTATGTACCTTGCGAGGTTTGCAGAGGCAAAAGGTATAATAAAGAAACGCTGGAAGTGCGCTATAAAGGCAAAAACATATATGAAGTGCTGGATATGACCGTGGAGGATGCCGTTGAATTCTTCAAGAACATTCCCCAAATCCAGCGCAAAATGCAGACACTTTATGACGTCGGATTGGGATATATTCGTTTAGGTCAACCCTCTACCACTCTTTCCGGCGGCGAAGCCCAGCGCATCAAGCTGGCAACCGAGCTGTCCAAGCGCGGCACAGGCAAGACCATCTATATTCTGGACGAGCCTACCACGGGACTGCACACCGCCGATGTGGACAAGCTAATTACCATACTGGACAGACTGGCGCACGGCGGCAATACCATAGTGATCATCGAGCACAATCTGGATGTCATTAAGGTTGCCGACTACTGCATAGATTTAGGACCGGAAGGCGGAGACAAGGGCGGCGCTGTCGTTGCCTGCGGCACACCCGAAGAACTGTGCCAGGTGCCCGAGAGCTATACAGGTCAATTTCTGCAAAGAGTACTGACCGGACATATACAGCCTGCCCCTAAAGCGACAAAGAAGCGCAAAGCAAAAGAAAAGCAAACAGCGGAGGACAAGTAACTTCTTTTTGACTGCCGCATGAGCCGCAAACCGACACACCCGGTGCTTGACTGCAATAAAAGCGCAATTTTGCGCATAATAATATGCGGGGAAGGTGGTGCAGCATGAAAAATAAAATCAGGGAGTATATACTGCTGCTGGCAGGCTCCTTTATTGCTACTTTGGGCTATCTGTGGTTCATAGTGCCCAATGGTCTGGCGCCCGGCGGCGTCAGCGGTATTGCCACCATTGTGCACTTTCTGATTGGTTTTCCCATAGGCTGGGGCATCATCATTTTGAACATTCCTCTCTTTTTGATCAGCTGGAGGACATTGGGGCTTGATTTTGGCATTAAATCCTTTATCGGTATGCTGATGCTTTCTCTGTTTATTGATTATCTGCCTATTGAAGCATTAACCGATGACCTGCTGCTCTCTTCGGTATTCGGCGGCGTATTGATCGGTGTAGGCTTAGGTCTGGTTTTCCAGTCGGGCGGCAGTACGGGCGGCGTGGATATTATCGGCAGACTGCTTAATCATAAGCTGCCCGGAACCAGCTTAGGCACCTTTATGTTGGGTATAGACTTTGTTGTCGTGTTGGGAGCAGGCATAGTGCATGGCACTTTGACAGCACTTTATTCGCTGGTGACGGTTTTTATTTCTGCTATGGCAGTGGATTATGTACAGAACGGCTACCGTTCCGCACAGGCATATTGTATCATTTCGGATCAATATGCGGTTATCGCCGACCGCGTTGCCCATCAGCTGGAGCGGGGTGTCACCATTCTGAAGGCACAGGGGGGCTATACCGGTATTGATCGTAATATGCTCATGTGTCTGGTGATCCGTTCGGACGTAGCCGCTCTGCGGAAAATTGTAAAAGAAGAAGACCCGAAAGCTTTTGTCTTCGTGCTCAATGCCAATGAGGTAATGGGAGAAGGCTTTGATCCGGCGGAGCGAAGCAGACGGAGAAGTTATCGGAAGCCTCACAAAGGGCAGAACAATGTGAAATAAGTCTGAGCAGGATGGATTCTGTTGCGGATCATGCCTCCTTATCGCGCGTTTAGCGCCCTGTCTTGCAGGACACCGAATTTTCCGGCACCCTGTGTCTTTTTTCAAAGGGGAGGGCTTGTTTGCAGAGAAATATGTGGCTGTGTCCGGACAGATAAATCGGGCAGGAGGCTACTCATTAGTTGAGTAAGCTGTGGCTGGCGGTCATCGACACCGCCACGGTGCGTCGGGACGGCACGAGGGTAAAGCTTCTTTTTCTTTTCTTTACTTTTTTAATTTCTGCTCACACCTCTTTTGGTAATTTTTCCCGGAGCATTGTAA
>Ga0209373_10002462_pt1 | contig 18573 bp, 17 predicted proteins | sample Higcelweek5metaG_FD_187173 | JGI IMG/M metagenome (GOLD analysis project Ga0209373, IMG submission 187173) | Freshwater pond sediment microbial communities from the University of Edinburgh, under environmental carbon perturbations - High... | ecosystem: Environmental > Aquatic > Freshwater >... | reverse complement strand
CAACGCGAAAATTTTTTGCGAAAATTACTTTCCTGAGTCAATTTACCCATAATGAACTTACTTAATTTAAAACACAAAAGTACTAAATATTTTTGAGTAGAATCAGTACCATCCGAAAAATCGGAAATAGCAAAGAAAAAACACTCATACTTTCATTAACTCACTTATTATTAAATTCGAAATTTGAATTCCTTCTTTCGAGAGTTTCAGTATGTTATTAGATTGAATCATTTTATCCGAATCTATAAATGGAGTGGAATTTAAGATACAATACTCGGAAAAATCAATGCCAAACCGTTTTTCGATGTAATCAACATCTATGCCATCGGCAGTTCTGAGAGACACCATTACATAGTCATTGTATCGATCATTAGTACTAAGCACCTCTTTTTCAAAAGATACCACTCCACTTTTTATTGCATTAATGTATTTTGTATTCGAAGCAATGTTCCATTGTCTCGAATTTCCGTCGAACGAATGTGCCGATGGTCCAACTCCAAGGTAAGGATTCATTTTCCAATAAGCGCTATTGTGTCGGGATCGGTAGCCAGGTAACGCAAAGTTCGATATTTCATAAGCTTCAAAACCTTTTTCGTTCATCTTCCTGAGCATAAGATCATACATTTCAATCATTACGTCCTCATCAACCACCTCCACAGTACCCATTTCGCGCTGTTTCCACAAGCGTGTGCCTTGTTCGTACGTCAGTCCGTAAACCGAAATATGCTGTACATCCAGACCATAAGCTGTCTCAAGCTCCTTGCTCCATTCCTCAATAGTCTGACCCGGAAGTCCGTAAATAAGATCAATACTAATATTGTTTATTCCATGCTGTCTACACTCCTGCACTGCTTTTATGGCTTGTATTCCACTGTGTCGCCGGTTTATTTTTTTTAGAAACACATCGTCGAAGGATTGAATACCAATGCTAATCCTGTTAAAGGGCAACTTCATTACATCGTTCAGAAAAGCCGGACTTAAATCATCGGGATTTGCTTCAAAGGTGATCTCCGCATTTCTACCTATATTATAAGTATCGAAAATAGCGCTGAAAATGGATTTAAATTGTAGATAATTTAGAAGACTTGGCGTGCCACCTCCAAAATACATAGTATCTACCTGTTGATTTTTCAAATAATCTTTGCGCAAATGGAGCTCCGCAACGATAGATGTTACTATTTCCGGTATTTTTTGGGGTGCAACCTCGGTATAAAAGTCGCAATAAGTGCACCGTTGTTTGCAAAATGGGATATGTATGTAAATTCCTGCCATATTTTAAAATTCAGAATATCAGTTTTTTGATACCTACAGCAACAAAAAACCAGTTTTTTATTTTACAAAAATACAACAAAATGTTTGTATTTTCAGAAAAAGATCTTACCTTTGCACTCGCAATTCAGAAATGATATGCACGGGGTGTAGCGCAGTCCGGTTAGTGCATCCCGATTTAAGATCGGGAGAGTCGCGAATCCGAATCCCGCGCAAAAAAAAATAAATAAATTTCGGGGTGTAGCGCAGTCCGGTTAGCGCACCTGCTTTGGGAGCAGGGGGTCGTGGGTTCGAATCCCGCTACCCCGACTTGAAAGAGGATTTATCAAACGATAAATCCTCTTTTTATTTGACTTAATATTTTAAAATGAAAGCATTTTTTTTGATATTTTCTACTGATCATCAGGTATTTCAGGCTCCACCAATCGTTTTAGTTTGTCGAGTGACTCCTGCCAGCCTAAATAGCACATTTCTACGGGTATCATATCAGGAATTCCCTCCTGTTTTGCAGTTAGTTCGGTGCCGCATATTACTTTTTTAAGCGTAATGGTGGTAATCATTTGTCCTGGCATTGAAGGGTCGTCGAACTGATCGGAATACTTCAAAAGTTCGTTGGGTACAATTTCCAGATATTCACCGCCAAAGGAATGGCTACTGCCTGTCGAGAAATTGGTAAATGTCATTTTGTATTTCCCCCCTGCTTTTACATCCATTTCGTGGACTTTACATATAAAACCATAAGGAGGAAGCCATGCAGCCATTGCATCGGCATCAGTAAATGCCCGAAATAATTTCTCCGGACTTGCAGTTAAAACCCGGTGCAGTGTTACGGTATTTGTTGCCATTGTTCTTCATTTTAAATTTTCTAACTAACATAATAACATTTTTTTCCGGGTTTGGTTCGAATCCGGCCACCTCGTCACAAAAAGAATATATTTGTAAATCCTTTTTCTTTTGTTTCAAACTGACAATCATTTTAGAGTGAATTCGTCACAACAGAAGTAACGAAAGAAATAGATATCTATAAAAAGCATAATCATTTTCTATCATTTATAAAATCATCCTTCCAAGCTATTTCATATCTTTGCAAAAAAAACGAAGAAATGAACTGGATTATTTTGATTATTGCAGGAGTATTTGAAGCAGCATTTGCACTCTGCCTGGGGAAGGCAAAAGAAACAAGTGGTAGTGAAATGTATTTATGGTACATTGGGTTTGTTATCACCCTTGTCATCAGCATGGTACTACTAATGAAAGCAATTCAGACTTTACCAATAGGCACTGCCTATGCTGTATGGACAGGCATTGGAAGCGCCGGAACGGTCCTGTTGGGAATTTTTATATTTAAAGAACCAGCCACCTTTCTCCGGCTTTTTTTTCTATTCACACTTATTGGCTCTATTATAGGACTAAAAGCCGTAAGTTAGCCAAAGCTTGTACCATAAACAACTGTATATTAACAAATAATTATGAAAAGAACTATCCTGATTCTTACTATTTTATTATCAATGGATACAATTTACGCTCAACAACAATCAAAGGCAAATATGGAAATTGCTTTGCTACTTATCGACATTCAGAATGATTATTTTGAGAATGGAACTATGGCCCTTGTTGGCTCAGACAAAGCAAGTGAAAATGCAAAACTGATCCTTAACAATTATAGAGCTAATCATCAGATGATAGTTCACATACAACATATTGCAACGAGTCCCGCAGCAACATTTTTTTTAGCAAATACAAAAGGAGCTGAAATTCATGATAATGTAAAGCCACTGGATAGTGAAAAAGTGATCATAAAGCACTATCCTAACAGTTTTAGAGAAACTGAATTGCTTGATTATTTGAGAAGTAAAAACATATGCAATTTGGTGATCTGTGGTATGATGACGCACATGTGTGTGGATGCCACCACAAGAGCGGCTAAAGATCTGGGATTTAATATTGTGTTGATTGGCGATGCATGTGCCACCAAAGACCAGGAAATCAATGGTCAAAAGGTAAAAGCAAAGGAAGTTCAAAAAAGTTTTTTAGCTGCGCTGAATTATTATTACTCTACAGTACTCACTACTCAGCAATATCTTGAGACGAAAACAAAACAGGATGCCATCCATTAAATTGCATCCTGTTTATAAAATAACTTTCTGATTGTTCTTACTGGCTTATCGTAATCTGAAGTTAACAGGCAATGTATATTTAACCCTCACCGGCTTACCTTCCACTTTTCCTGGAATCCATACCGGCATTGCATTCACCACCCTTAAAGCTTCGATATCGAGATAATAATTGGCATTCTTCACTATTTTTGCATCCGTCACTTTGCCATCCTTATCAACCACAAACTGCACCAACACCCGGCCTTCGATACCACGTTTTTGCGCTTCCACCGGATAACGCACATTATTAGCTAAAAAAGTGAAGAGCTTTTTATCTCCTCCTTTAAATGCAGGCATTTCAGCAAAAGGGAAGTAATCTATTTTTACTCCGGTAGAATCGTAACAGGCACCCGTTATCAGCGTATCGTTGCTGTAAACGTCGTCGCGTTTCAGGTTTCCATTGAGCCAATATGATTTTACGGTTCCATCAAATTTGTTGAACCTGAAATTCTGTTCATGTTTCAGCTGCCCGTTGCTGTACCATTCCCGCATAAGGCCATGTGCTAAAGTATCTATTTTATCAGTTTTCTCATTTTTCATTTTTAGAAATTCAATCTCGAACATAGGTTTCGAATTGTCGTGAAATGCCTTGTAAATAAGTCCGTTTGCATAAGCTGGATGAGGTTCAAAACGATAATCGATTTTCGGAAACCGATGTTGTATTCCGTTGGGAATCCATCCGCTTGCTGACTGTTGCGCGTTGACCGAAAAACAGATTAAAACAAGCAGAATTAATAAATTCAGTTTTTTCATTGTATTATAGATTGAAATCATTTAGAATTGACAAGATCTTCTATTTCATTTAAATGCAATTTAAAATGGCTTAGATAATCAAGTATCATTGCTTTGAGCGATACCTGTTGCTGAAGCGCTGAAATCCATTCTTTGTTCAGTTTTTCGGGATTCACATTGTCGATCACATGCGCGATATGAAGATTCGAATACTTCCATAACTGCACAAGATTTTCCCAGTTTTCATTCTGATAATTCTGAATGGCAATCCATCTGTCGTTGTTCCCCAGATTGGCATAATCAGGATAAATCAGTGGAGACGCATTGTATTGCAAATGAATGATTCGGTGGGTATTATTCGATGCTGAATCGACCATATGTCCCACTATCTGCTTTATTGTCCTGTTCTGAATATTCCTGCGGTTGCCTATTACTTCTTCGGGGAGACTGAGTAGCCTGAGTTCCCATTCATTTACAAGACGTAGCAATTCCTTATTATTTAACTCAAATTCAATCATAAGTTTACAAATTATTATATTGATTTATTGTAATTTAAAACACGGAAACAGTTGACTGTCGACTCCAAAAACAGATTTTACAGGAAAAGTGAAAAAACGACAGATCGTCCGAAATGACTTTATGTAAATGCAAAAATATCGCTACAAAGCATTACATTGCAAAAATAAAGAAAGAGTTTTAAATTCAAAAGAAATTTTCACTAAAATTTAAAAATTATTTTTGACAATCTTAATTCTCTAAATTCTCAAATGTTACGATGAAACAAGAATTGGCATTCATATTTCTAATTTAAAACACATGAAATCCAAGACTTGCAAACAAAAAAACTCTGCAAATAAAACATTTACAGAGTTTTTTTCGTTTCGAAATTTTATTTTATTTCAGAAAGTCCAGCCGTATTGGGCTAAAAGTATCTATCAGCACACCTTCCTCGATACATTTAACACCATGCGGTACATTCGATTCCATATAAAGTCCATCACCGGCTTTTACAAGACGGGTCTCCTCCCCTATTTGAAATTCGAAAGCGCCACTCACCACATAAGTACATTGGCAATGCTCATGCTGATGCGCGTAACCAATCCCTCCTGCTTTGAACTCAATCTTTACAAGCATCATTTTCTCGTCGTATCCCAGCACCTGACGCCGCATCATCCCATTGAGCTGAACCCATTCAGTCTGATTTTCGAAAATAAAATTTCCGCTATTCATATTGTCTTAAGTTTAAAAACAGGCAGAAGATTAAATCAGCTCCTTCCCTTCGTAATAATTTATAAAGGCTTTGTTCACAAGCCTGTTGCCACCAGGTGTAGGATAATTACCTGTAAAATACCAATCTCCTCTGTGATCCGGACAGGCAGTATGTAGTCCTTCAATAGTTTGATAAACAAGCTCCACGGGGCAATCCACTTCGGCAGGCGTAAGCATTTTGGCAATTTGCGCTGATATTTCCTCTTGCGTGAAAGGTTTGTAGATTTCGGTCACATAATTTACAACTTCTTCTTTCGGAAGATTTTCCTGCGCTTTGGATTTTTGATATACTTCGTCAATTACAATTTGACGGCCTGTTTCTTTCAATAATTGTATGGCCGCTCTAAAAGCGCAAAACTCGCTCATGCTAGCCATGTCGATGCCATAATAATCGGGGAAACGCACCTGTGGCGAGGACGAAACGATCACTATTTTTTTTGGTTCGAGACGATTCAGTATAGTAAGAATGCTCTGTTTAAGCGTAGTACCTCTCACAATAGAATCGTCGATAACAACCAGATTATCCTGTTTCCCGCGACGAATAGAACCGTAAGTGACATCGTAAACGTGTGTGGCCAGATCGTCTCTCTCCAGATTGGTCGAAATAAATGTACGTAATTTTATATCCTTAATCAGCACTTTCTCTACTCTTATCGACTGTTGAGTTGCTTCTTTTATTCCGTCCGTCATACCATAAAAAGCTACTTCGGCAGTATTAGGGATAAAAGAAAACACTGTGTTTTTCACATCATTCTCTATCGATTTTAAAATTGACTTGCTTAAAGATTCGCCCAATTTCTTACGTTCTTTGTAAATATCGATATCGCTACCGCGCGAAAAATAAATCCGTTCGAATGAGCATTTGGCAAGTTCATCAGCAGCCGGGCGTATCGTCTCAAATTTTATCGTACCGTTTTTCTTTATAATCATCGATCGTCCGGGAAGCAATTCATGTACATCTTCCTCCTTTACATTCATGGCTGTCTGAATAACAGGGCGTTCGGAAGCAACAACCACGATTTCTTCATTGGCATAATAAAAAGCAGGTCGAATACCTTTAGGGTCACGGAAAACAAAAGAATCGCCATGCCCCAACATACCACATATAGCATAACCACCATCCCACATTTTTTCCGATTTGCGTATAAAAGAAGCTATATCCAGTTGTTCTTCTATTTTAGCAGTAATAATCAGATCGTTCGTATAACGTTGTTTTAGCTTATCATATTCTTTTTGAACTTCTTTATCGAGCTTAAAGCCTAAAGATTCGAGCATCAGAAAAGTATCGCCTTTGTCGCGCGGGTGCTGACCTTTCAACGTCAAATGATCGAACAATTCATCAACATTTGTCAAATTAAAATTACCTGCCAATAACATGGTACGGTTTTTCCAGTTATGACGGCGCAAAAACGGATGAACGTATTGTAAACCGCTTTTTCCAGTAGTGCTGTAACGCAAATGCCCCATATAAAGCTCGCCGGCAAAAGGCAATTCAAGTTTGGCTTTATCGGGGTCGGAATATACCTCAACGGTTGCATTTGACAAAGTCTTATTTATTCCGGCAAATATTTCCTGGATAGCATTTTTTCCTTCTACCCTATCACGCCATATATATTCTTCGCCCGGAGAAACGTCAAGTTTTACGGTTGCCAGTCCGGCACCTTCCTGTCCACGGTTATGTTGCTTTTCCATAAGCAAATACATTTTTTGCAAACCGTATTGCCACGTTCCGTATTTCTTTTGATAATAATCCAACGGCTTCAGAAGCCTTACCATTGCTATTCCGCACATAATGAATTGATAGTTAACAACTAATAATTAGTATTTATTGTTTTTTTAATTTTATTCTGATGAAATAAAAAACCCCGACACGGATGCAGGGGCTTATTTATACGTATTATTCTACGGTTACCGATTTTGCCAGATTGCGCGGCTGATCCACATCGCAACCTTTTACAACAGCTATATGATAAGCCATCAGTTGTAAAGGGATAGCAGCCAGCAAAGGCACCAGACATTCCTCTGTATCGGGTATGCTTATACTGTAATCCGAAAGGTTCTTCACCACAATATCTCCCTCGGTAATTACCGAAATAATTTTTCCTTTACGAGCTTTAATTTCCTGTATATTACTCACCACTTTATCGTACATTCCAGCGCTGGTAGCGATCACCACTACAGGCATTTCCTGACTTATCAAAGCAATTGGTCCATGTTTCATTTCGGCAGCCGGATATCCTTCGGCATGGATATACGAAATTTCTTTCAGTTTCAATGCACCTTCCAGGGCTACAGGAAAGTTATAACCACGACCCATATAAATAAAATTCTGTGCATAAGTAAATGTCTTTGCAAATTGAGCAATGGCATCGTTCTGATTCAGAATATACTTTATTTTTTCAGGGATACGTCCTAATTCCTGTACAGTTCTGAGGTACTGTTCTTCTGACAAGGTTCCTTTTTCACGTCCTATGATCAGCGCAAGCATTGTAAGTACAGTGACCTGGGCCGTGAATGCTTTTGTAGACGCTACACCAATCTCAGGGCCAGCATGCGTATAACAACCCGAGTGCGTGTTTCGGGGAATGGATGCTCCCACCACATTACAAATACCAAAAATAAAAGCGCCTTTCGATTTTGCCAATTCTACAGCAGCCAGTGTATCGGCAGTTTCGCCCGATTGCGAAATCGGAATCACAATATCATCCTTGTTGATCACAGGCTTGCGATAACGGAATTCGGAAGAATATTCCACTTCTACAGGAATACGTGCAAATTCTTCAATGGCATACATTCCAATCAAACCCGCATGCCATGATGTGCCGCAAGCAGTGATGATAATACGTTTGGCATTCAGGAACTTTTCTTTATTGTCGATAAAACCCGAAAGGGTGATGTTATTTTCGTCCACATTCACACGCCCGCGCATACTATCGCTCAGCGTTTGGGGTTGTTCGAAAATTTCTTTTATCATAAAATGTGGAAAACCGCCTTTCTCAAGTTGACTCAGGGTCATTTCAAGTTTTTTTATCTCCGGCGTTTTCTCAACATTCGAAATCGTCTTTATTTTAATTTCCTTATCACGTTCAAGTGTAACAATTTCTTCGTCGCCCACATACACTACCTGATTTGTATATTCAACAATAGGCGTAGCGTCCGAAGCAATAAAAAATTCGCCTTCGCCAATACCAACTACCAAAGGACTGCCCTTCCGTGCTGCAACAATGATGTCGGGTTTTCCTTTTTCAATGACAGCAATAGCATAAGCGCCGACTACCTGATTAAGTGCGAGTTGAACAGCTGTAGTTAAATCCACATTGTTCGATTTTTTTACATATTCGATGAGCTGAATCAGCACTTCGGTGTCGGTTTCGCTATTGAAAGTGAAACCGTGCTTTTTCAACCCTTCTTTCAATACCGCATAGTTTTCAATAATGCCATTGTGAATCAGAGCCAGTTCTTCCGATTGCGAATAATGAGGATGTGCGTTTACCTGATTCGGCTCGCCATGTGTAGCCCAACGGGTATGCGCTATACCTATAGTTCCCTGTATATCCTGCTGTTCGGCAAATCTTACCAAATCAACAACCTTTCCTTTGGCTTTGTACACGTTCAGATTTCCGTTGTTCATCAAAGCAATACCAGCGCTATCGTACCCACGGTATTCAAGTCGTTGGAGTCCCTTAATCAAAATCGGGTAAGCTTGCTGCTTACCAATATAACCTACAATTCCACACATATAATAAATTTTATATTAAGATTAAATAAGTATTTTCCCTATAGCTCTCTACAATCTTCCTCTCAGGCGTTCCATCGCTAACAATGTACCTTCTCGACTGCTGAAACCAGTAAAACGCATAAATCCTTCGCCCGATTGACCAAAAACCACTCCGGGAGTTCCCACAATCTGAAATTCATATAAAAGTTGCTGAAAAAATTTCCACGAAGGCTGATTATCGGGCGTTTTGAACCATACATAGGGCGAGCTGACACCACCATACACTTCGAGCCCGGCATTTAAAAGTTCATTTCGAATGATGCCAGCATTGGAAAGATAATAATTAACAAGCTCCCTCACTTCATTTTTACCTTTGCGCGAATAAATAGCCTCAGCTCCACGCTGAACAATGTACGAAACGCCATTGGTGTAGTTGGCATTGCGTCGGCTCCACAGTTTAATAAACGGAACTTTTTCACCCATTTGAGAGTAGACCATTAGTTCCTGTGGGAATACCGAAAATCCGCAACGGAGTCCGGTAAAACCGGCTGTTTTGGAATAACTACGTATTTCGATAGCTACTTTTCTGGCACCCTTGATTTCGTAAATACTGCGGGGCACATCCGGTTCGACCACATAGGATTGGTACGCAGCATCATAAATAATGATACTTTCGTGCTCAATGGCATAATCCACCCATTGCTTCAACATGGCTTTATTCATTGTTGTGCCGGTAGGGTTGTTGGGGTTACAAAGATAGATTACATCCACCTTTTCGGTTGGTAATTCGGGAATGAAGCCTGTTTCCTCGGTACATTTGAGATACACCACATTGCTCCATTTCTGCTCGTCGTTCAGAAATCCTGCTCTACCACTCATAATTGTGGCATTTTCGTAGACAGGATAAACCGGATCGGCAATAGCAATTATATTGTCGCGCCCCAACACATGTCCGATATTTCCGATGTCAGCCTTAGCGCCATCGTTGATAAAGACACTTTCTTTATCGAGGTTAACACCCAATGTGCGGTATTCTTTCAGAATTTTTTCAATCAAAAAATCGTAGCCCTGAGGCGGACTGTACCCTCTGAAAGTTTCTACCTTACCCATTTCGTCGATAGCCACATGCATTGCCTGAACTACTTCGTTAGGCAGCGGACGAGTTACATCGCCAACGCCGAGTCGGATAATTTTAATGCCGGGATGTAGTACTTTATAGGCGTTAACGCGTTTCTCTATTTCGTCGAAACAATAGATTTCAGGAGTTTTCAGGTAATTCTCATTCGCTAATGCCATTCGGGAGAAAAGTTTTGAGATTGAAAATTTATATTGATGCTATCTGATTGCAAAATTGCACTTTTTTTTTGATTAATGAAATACCTTTATCAAAAATTTAATGGTGCTTGTTTATTTGGTTTTACAACCAAAATGTTTATTGTTTTATTTTATTTACAGCTTTATGCAAGACAAGCATACACTTTTACATAACATTTAAAACTTTATTATGGTTCTCCCCTTCAGCTTTCCCTGCAAAATTAAGTCTATAGCAGGTTTTATTTCTTCGAGAGAAATTTCATTGTAAAGCGCTAATAAATTGAGTGGTTTGAACTCGTTGGCCATTTTGTTCCATAATATTTTGCGCTGAGGCATCGGATAGTTTTGCGCTGATATGCCAATTAAACTTATTCCTCTGAGAATAAACGGAAAAACCGTCATATTCAATTGAGTAGCCGAAACGCTACCACAGGTTGTAACTGCACCGAGTGGTTGTACTGATTTTAGCATTTTTTCGAGTATCGGTCCGCCTACTGTATCGACTCCACCAGCAAACTGAGCCGAAAGCATCGGACGTTTGTCTGGTTCCTGAAACTCCGAACGGGCAATTATTTCGCTTGCGCCCAGTTGATATAGATACTCATGTTCTTTTTCTTTGCCCGAAATGGCCACTACCGTATATCCAAGTTTCGAAAGCAGCGAAACAGCTACTGAACCCACTCCTCCTGTTGCTCCCGACACAATGATTTTCCCATCGGCGGGTTTTACAAGTTCGGTAAGGCGGGTCAACGAAATTCCGGCTGTAAAACCGGCTGTACCTATTATCATTGCTTCCTTCAAAGTCAATCCTTCGGGCAAAGCCACCACCCACGCTGCCGGTACACGTATGTATTGTCCAAAACCACCGGGAGTGTTCATCCCCAGATCGTTTCCTGAAACTATTACCTTATCGCCTTCCGAAAACAATTCAGAAGCAGAACCCACCACCACCCCGGCAGCATCGATACCCGGAGTATGCGGATACTTTTTGGTAATTCCCTTATTTCCTGTAGCCGAAAGGGCATCCTTGTAATTTAGTGAAGAGTATTCAACACGTACAAGCACTTCGCCTTCGGGCAATGAATCAGTATCAAGCGTTTGGATACTCTGCATAAATTCAGTATCTATTTCTTCAACAACAAAAGCACTATATTTCATCTTTTATTTAAATTTTTATTCTTATCAAAAAAAAACAAAAAAACGTCGGAGTGATGTCCCCCAACGTTGTTTTATATTGAATATCATAACTTCATATTTATTCAGCGTCAACTTTTATATTATCGCGCATCGAACAGGTTCCGTTGAAAACAGCATTAGGCTCTACAACGAGCACCTTTGTTTTTACATCGCCTTTGATATTGGCTGTACTTCGCAAGGTCAGCGCATCGTTCACTACAATATCACCCAACACTGTACCCACAATTTCGGCATTTGAGCAGGAGATCGAACCTTTAAGTATTCCATTGGGTCCTATAATTACTTTGCCACTGCAAATAATTTCGCCTTCTACCTCACCATCGATCCTGAAATCGCTGTCGGCAACAATTTTACCTACAATTTTACTCCCATTGGTAAGTGCATTGTACATTACACCTGAATTAGTTACTATTTCTTTGGCCATAATTAAAAATCGAATTCGTATTAGTTCCCAAAATTACTTCATTATTTTAATAAAAACAAATGCATACTTAAAATAATTCGGAATAACATAGAGAGGCAGAAAAATTGAAGGGTTACTATGCGAAATAAAACCATTTATTTGCCGTTTAATTTGCAAAAAATGTTACTTTTGTTTTTAATCGTTTGCCAAACTTTTCTTTTATGCAAATCCAGCATTTACAACACAAACACATCGATTTCAGGAAATGGGATGATACAATTCTATCATCGGCAAATCATTTGGGATATGCGTATTCATGGTATCTCGATATTGTTTCGCCGGGCTGGGAAGCTTTGGTGACCGACGATTATGAGTTTATAATGCCACTGCCCGTAAAACGAAAATACAAAATACCTTACCTTGTTCAGCCGGTACTGACGCAGCAACTCGGAATTTTTTCAAAAAACGAGATCAGCGATGAAGTTATTCAGCTATTTATCAAAAATATACCATATTACAGCTACGAACTGAACATGAATGAACGTAACTTTAATGCCGAAGTTACCAAATTACCCAATTACGTACTAAAGCTCAACGATCCTTACGAAAACATACAGCACAAATACAGTAAAAACACAGTTCGGAACATCGAAAAAGCACAAAAAAATAATGTTCGAATTGTAGACAAAATAGAAATAGAGGAGTTTATTAGCTTATTTTCGCAAGTGAACCCTAATGCCATTGCTGTAATAAAATCGACCTATCGAGCTATTCTGACTACCGGAACAAAAAACAAGATGATTACAATAAGTGGTGCTTACAATACAAAAGATGAATTAATTGCAGGTATATGTCATTTTTTTACCGGAAAACGGATCGTCTGCCTTTTACCGGTTTCGAATGCCGAAGCAAAAAAAAACTCAGCCATGTTTCTGTTGATCGACAGTTTGATAAGAACTTTTGCCGAGACAGATAGGATTGTCGATTTCGAAGGCTCTCAAATAGAAGGAATAGCACGTTTTTACAGAGGTTTTGGTGCAGCCGACCAGCCATATTATCTATTAAAAAAATTCCGTCCCAACTTTTTGGTGGGAAGAATATGATATTTCGTTTATGACTAAAGTACTTTTCATATCAGCCTGGTACCCTCACAGAAACGATGTAATGTCGGGCTTGTTTGTGCGCAAACATGCCGAAGCCGCAAGCTTATATAACAAAGTGGCCGTAATTTATGTGGTGGTAGACAAGAACATCGACAAAATTGAAATTACAACTAATACCGACAATCACATTACTGAAATTATTGTGTATTATCCGGGGTCGCATCGTAAGGTTTTCAGAAGAATAGAAATTTTAATGAACTTCGTGAAAGCGTACGTAAAAGGTTTTCATCTTTTGCATAGTATGTGGGGAAAACCAGATATTTTACAAGCAAATGTATTTACCCGAACTGCTGTGGTGGCTTATATTTACAAATTGTTGTACAGAAAGCCTTATGTAGTCATCGAACACTGGACCCGCTATTTCAGAACCAAAACTTTCGATAATTATTTTCATAAACTGATAAGCCAACTTGTGGCGCGCAAAGCTGCTGCTGTTATGCCTGTAACCGCTCATTTACAATCGAACATGATGCGTCACGGGATGCAAAATTCAAATTATATTGTTATAAACAATGTAGTAGACGACTTTTTTTTCGCTGAGAAAGCAATTAATAAAAGTGAAAAAAAAATACTGCTCAATGTAAGCTGTTTCGATGATGAACAAAAAAATCTGAGTGGACTACTGAATGTAGTTGAAAAAATATACAAAACCAGACAAGACTTTGTACTTTATATGGTAGGCACCGGAACCGATTTTGATCAGATACAAACCAAAGCCACCGAAAAAGGGCTGCTTAACAAAGCCGTTGCATTTACAGGAATGCTTCAGGGCGAAGATCTTGCCGAATTATTTATGAAAAGTGACTTCCTGGTTATGTTTTCGAATTATGAAAACATCCCGGTCGTAATATCAGAAAGTCTTGTGTGCGGAAAACCAGTTATTTCGTCAAATGTTGGCGGTATTTCGGAACATATTGATGCCAGGAATGGAATACTTGTTGAGCGTTACGACGAAAAAGGGCTAACCGATGCTATACTTTGGATGTTGGACAATTATGAAACTTACGATGCAGTTTCGATAGCAAAGCAAGCCAAAGATAAATACTCGTTTCGAGCAGTAGGTGAACATTTATTTTCAATCTACAAACAAGTACTTTCTGAATAATCTCGAAATTATATGAAATCTACAGGTACAAAGAGCAATGTCCTATAACAAGCGCTTACTAATAAAGTCTTTTACGGCGGTTATTGTTTTGAAAAATTTATAAATGAAACAAGTAGAAAATATAAAACTTAGGTTTAAAAACAATGGAAAAGTAGTGGAGAACTATTTTTTCATGACTGCCCTCCAAATCATCAGTTCAGCATTCGGCGTTCTGATTTATCCTTACCTTATCAGGGTTCTTGGTGCTGAAAGTTACGGTTTATATGTTTTTGCCATTGCCACTATTTCCTATTTTGTTGGTATAGTTTCGTTCGGTTTTAGTTTTCCGGGAGTGAAAGCTATTGCTCAAAACAAGGATAATCTGCAAGTAAAAAGCACTGTGGTTTCTTCTGTTTTTACATCAAAAATTTTCTTAGGAATCATAAGCTCTTTGATTTTCACTATTTTATTATTCACCATTCCGCTACTAAAAGAGCACAAAAGCATATTTATAATTGCGTATGCGCAAATTTTAAGTGAGATATTTTTCCCGATATGGTATTTTCAGGGCGTACAGAAAATGAAAATTGTTACCTATTTTCAGCTTGCATCACGCATTTTATCATTGCCCTTTATTTTTATTCTGGTTCGCTCTTCGAACGATTTACTCCTTTACGCAGCCATAGCATCGTTATCGGTTGTGCTTCCGGCTCTTGCTTTGTACATTTATCTTATCCGCCACGAAAACCTGACGATAAGGCTTCAGCCCATAAGTAAATTAATTACCTATTTCAAAGAAGCCATGCCTTTTTTCTGGTCGTCGACAGCCGGTACCATCAAGCAGGAAAGCGTAACAATTATTATCGGCGCCTGCTTCGGAATGAAAGATGTGGCTTTATACGACCTTGCCAACAAACTGATTATGCTGCCCCGAATGCTTACAATGAGCATAAACACGGCGTTGTTTCCCAAGGTGATAGAAGATATTAAGTCCGAAACAATTAAAAAAATTGAAAAATATGAAACAATAATTGGATTGGCGGTAGTACTTTTTATTGCCCTATTCGGGTATTGGATTATTTGGTTGCTTGGAGGAAAAGAAATGACAGACGCCTACCCTTTGGCCATCGTACTTAGTTTCACGGTGCTTACATGGCTTGTGGTAGGTTGTTATATTAATTTTGTATTTGTACCTCAAAACAAATATTATTTTGTAACAAGAAATCAGATTGTTGCACTTATTTCTTTTGTGGTTTTTTGCATACCAGCATTTTTTCTGACATCAGGTATTATGGCGATTGTAGTGGCACTAAGCCTTTCAGGCTTTAGCGAAATAGCTTACAGCAAGTATCTTATCCGCAAAAATAAATTGCTATGAATCCTAAAGTGTCAATACTGATTCCTGTTTATAATGTGTCGGCATATATCCAGAGATGTGCCCACAGCTTGTTCGAGCAAACTTTTTGGGACGAAGTGGAATTTATTTTTGTAAACGATGCAACGCCTGACGATAGCATGGAAAAGCTGCTTGAGGTAATAGACAAATACCCTTTATTAAAAAGTAAGATCAGGATAATTCATCACAAACACAACCTGGGACTTGCCTGTGCGAGAAAAACAGCTCTTCAAAATGCAACAGGAGATTACGTCTTGGTGGTGGACAGCGATGATTATATTGACTCCGACATGGTTGAGGTGCTTTATCGTGAGGCGATTGTGCACAAGGCCGACATAGTGGTTTCGGATATTATTATGGAATACGGCAACCAGTCTGTTTACCGAACCGATTATCTTTCGAACGATCCGACGGAGCATTTCAGAGATATTGTTTTGGACGAAGTATCACACTCCTATTTATGCAATAAACTGATTAAACGAGCATTGTACAACAGAAGCGAATGTCAACCGCCAGATGGACTTAATTACCTGGAGGATAGGCACACAATGATACGGCTATTTTATTTTGCCGAAAAAATAATCAAAGTCAATCGGGGATTTTATCATTATGTTCATTATAATGTGAACGCCATTACCAAAACAAAAGGAGAAATGCACTTCGAAAATGTATTGCTCTTTTGGAAACTTTTGGATGAATTTTTAATTCAGCAAAATTGTTTTCCCAACGAGCCACATATCACCGAATTAGCAAAAGTGCGATGTAAAGTGATATTGATGTTCGATACTAATTCAGTAGCTTTGCGCAAAAAATACGCTGATATGTTCTTTGCCGAAGAAATGCGTAACCTTAAATCTCTGACACGTGGCGAACGTTGTATGCTGTTTCTTATCCGGCAAAAATTATTTGGAGCAACTAAAACATTCAGGGAAATACTTTTAATAAAACAAAAACTATTACACATAATTCAACGTTAACTGACTGACTAATTTTTCAAACACAAAATATATGGAAGTACTTTTATACACTATTTTGGCTCTAACGGCCGCCAGTGTGGGTAGTGTGGCGCTAAGTGGATCATTGCTGTTACTCAACAATAAATGGCTGGGGAAGATTTCGGGCTATTTACTTTACCTTGCCGGCGGAACATTACTCGCTTCGGCATTGCTGGGACTGATACCGGAAGCTGCCGAAACCCTGGATCTGCACGATTTGGTTTTATGGGTACTGATCGGTATTCTTTTCTTTTTTGTACTCGAAAAAATTATACTTTGGCGCACCTGCCACAATAGCGACTGCGAAAGGCAAAACCATGCTGCAGCTCCCATGATTATTATTGGCGATGCTTTTCACAATGCCATAGATGGCGTTGTTATTGCCGCTTCGTTTCTCACCTCTCCCGAATTAGGATTTTTTGTCACCATCTCGGTAGTTTTACACGAAATTCCTCAGGAACTTGGCGATTTCGGCATCCTTATAAAAAGTGGATTTTCGCGCAAAAAAGCATTGTTCTATAATTTGCTTTCGGGGAGCAGTTCGCTCGTTGCCGGTATTTTGGCTTACTTTTTACTGGATCAGATACAAGCATTTATTCCTTACACAATTGCCATTGCAGCAGCCAGTTTTCTCTATGTTTCGATGGCCGATCTGATTCCTGAAATGCACAAAGAAACCAAACCAAAAGAATCAATTATTCAGATACTAATGATTCTTTTGGGCGTTGCCATTATCATTCTTTCGTCGCACGAACATTAACATCAATATTCCTGCAAACAAACCGGAGCAGGAAGTTCCATCTTAATGCCGGAATCCGTAAGGGTTCCGGTTTTTTTATTGCGTTTAAAAACAACGATTTGATGTGTCCGCTGGTTAGCTACCAACAGGTATTTTCCATCCTTTGTAATTGTAAAATTGCGTGGACCATCGCCCAGTACCGAAGTTTGTGCTACAAAAGACAGCTTTCCGTCCTTCCGGATAGCAAAACAAGTGATATCATTGGCTGTGCCCCTGTTGGTGGCATATAAAAACTTTCCATCGGGCGAGATGTGAATATCGGCAGCTCCGGTCTTGATGTTTTCTTTCTTCACCACCGTTGTTTCGTCGAGCAGTTCAAGTTTTCCGTTGTTGAAACCAATGACCGATACTGTTCCATCCATTTCCTGAAGTAAATACAGGTATTTTCCATCCTTACTGAATACCGAATGACGCGGACCACTGCCTAATTTCACTTTCAAGCGGTCTGTTTCGGTCAACACAGCTTCGGTTGATGAAGGCTGATAGCAATAAGCGGTGACATAGTCGGTACCAAGGTCATTGACCAACACAAAGCGCATATCAGGCGAAAAAATAGTTTGATGTACATAAGGTTTTTTCTGTCGCACCAGATCAATGCCATTCCCTGTGTGCTGAACGGTTTGAACGACTTCGCTCAACGAACCATCGGCGCTTCGGGCAAACACACCAACACTTCCGCCGCTGTAGTTAGCCGTGATCACATGTTGTTTCGAAACAGTCACATAACAAGGATCGGCGCCAGCGGCCTGTACCTGATTGAGTAGTGTAAGTTTTCCCGTTTTTGCGTCCATCACAAAGGCGCTGATCATACTACTTTCGCCCTGTTCGCTAATGGAATATACGTTTTTCCTGTCGGGACTAATGGCCAGATAGCTCGGATCCTGCACATTTTCGGCAGCCACATTTATTCTGATATCCTGCTTCACAACATTGATACTTAAGTTGTAAATCCCTTTGCTCGAAGTTTTACTTGTATAAGTACCAACCAAAAAATTATAATTTTCCTTTGCCGACAATTCACTCATTACACTCAATATAGTTACAATTAAAAATATACGTTTCATACCTGTCTGAATTT
>Ga0209373_10002459_pt1 | contig 18590 bp, 18 predicted proteins | sample Higcelweek5metaG_FD_187173 | JGI IMG/M metagenome (GOLD analysis project Ga0209373, IMG submission 187173) | Freshwater pond sediment microbial communities from the University of Edinburgh, under environmental carbon perturbations - High... | ecosystem: Environmental > Aquatic > Freshwater >... | reverse complement strand
ACAAACGGAATAATGATGATAATGAGCAAGATATACAAAGGGATATCGGTTATCGCGGATATCAGCAAAGAGATACCGGTAGCGCCTCCATCGATAAAATGGTTGGTCAGCAAAAAACCTTTAAGCCCAAAGGCAGCCGAAAAAATACCGGCTACAATCAGGATGACGTCCTTTAAATGGCGGATGAGAACAACGTGCATGTTTTTTTGTCGCATTTTCAATTTCACCAATCTTTAAACATGATCTCTAAAGATAGGGACTTTTAAAAAATGTTTTGTTTTTGAATGAAAAGATATAAGTTTGCGATCGATAATGTACTGGTGACATTGTTAAGGCGCGTTCCTCTAATGGTTAGGAGATCGGTTTCTCAATCCGACAATAGCAGTTCGATTCTGCTACGCGCTACAGAATTTTTTTGGCACAAACGTATCCGTATGTTATTTATACGTACCTTTGTAGCCGTTAATACAAAGAATACAATAATAGGCTCAGCCTGAACAAACCATCCACCCCAGTGGCGTCCTGCCACAATCCCACAAACACATCCAATACAAGCACATTTTTTTATTAATTATTATATCATGAAAACAGGAAAAGTAAAATTCTTTAATAACGACAAAGGGTTCGGTTTCATTAAAGACAATGACAGCACTGAAGAGTATTTTGTACATCACTCCAATCTGATCGACAGGATCAAAGAAGGTGACGAAGTTGAATTCGAACTGGAACAAGGCAAAAAAGGCCTGGCTGCAGTAAGGGTTAAAAAAATATAATTAAGGCCCGCGGGGGACCCGCTGCATAGTCGGCGGGCCTCCTCATTTGCGGGGAGTCTAAATCCATTACATGCCATTTTCAAGTTTAGCTGAGCCCATTCAGAGGGCCTTATTATCTGAAGGTTATACACAGCCCACGCCCATTCAGGAACAAGCGATTCCCATTCTTCTCAATCACAAAGATCTGCTCGGATGTGCCCAAACAGGCACCGGAAAAACCGCAGCTTTCGCACTCCCGATCATTCAGTCACTCTGCGAACACCCTGCCGACCCAAACCGGTCGAGGCAAACCAAAGCACTGATATTGTGCCCCACCCGTGAACTTGCGGCCCAGTTGGGTGCCAGTTTCAACTCTTACGCCCGGTACACGCCGATCCGTACCGGTGTCATTTTTGGCGGAGTTCCGCAAAATGCTCAGGAAACCATACTCCGTAAGGGAGTGGATGTACTGATTGCTACACCGGGTCGCTTGCTCGACCTGATCGGTCAGGGATATATCTATTTCGGTAATCTCGACTGGTTTGTCCTCGATGAGGCTGACCTGATGCTTGACATGGGATTTATCCCTGATATCAAAAGGATTATCACCCATCTGCCTGCCGACCGCCAATCGGTTTTTCTCTCGGCTACCATGCCGTCCGAAGCCGTTAAGCTGGCCAACAGGATACTGCGCAATCCTGAAAAGGTGGATGTTACCGAGCAAACAGCCAGCGCCGACAGCATTAACCAATTGCTCTATCAGGTGAATAAACAGGATAAGAGTGCACTGCTGGTTTCATTGCTGAGAAAATCGAAAGCCGATAATGCGCTGGTTTTCACCAACACCAAGAGCGGTGCCGACCGGATATCCCGGAGCCTCAACCAGGCTGGCATCCGGGCCGAATCCATTCACGGGAATAAGCCGCAATATGCCAGAATCAAAGCTTTAGGCGATTTCAAAAATGGACGCACACGGGTACTTGTTGCCACGGATATTGCTGCCAGAGGAATCGACGTGAGCGAACTTTCGCTGGTGGTTAATTACGATCTGCCCAATGTTCCGCAGATGTATATTCACCGCATCGGCCGTACGGGCCGTGCCGGAGCCGGCGGAAAGGCCGTTTCATTTTGTGATCCTTCGGAAAGACATTTTCTGAAAGACATCCATGCCCTTCTGGCTCAGGATATCCCGATTGTTGCGGAGCATCCCTATAATGGGATCCGAAAAAAAACGCCGAGCGCTCCAAAAACCACTTCACCTGCAGCACCTGCAGCACAGGCAGCACAGGTTGTACCTGCTGTACCTGCTGCCCGGCTGAAACTTACTCTCCGGAGTAACCTTTCAGCGCCTGTTGAGCAAATAGGGTAATCCATCCGGATTTTCCCTAATTTCGCTTCATGACACCAAAAATTTATAACTGGGCCATACTCGGGTGCGGCCGGATAGCCGGAAAGTTCAGTTCCGACCTGAAATCATTACCCAATGCCAGGCTCTATGCCGCTTCCTCACGGAACCTCGAAAAATCTCAGGAATTTGCTGATAAATACGGATTTGCAAAGGCGTACGGAAGCTATGAGGAGATGGTTGCCGATCCGGAGGTAGATATCGTGTATGTGGCAACACCCCACTCTTTTCATCATGATCAGGTGATTCTCTGTCTGGAGCATGGCAAAGCCGTGCTGGCTGAGAAGGCATTTGCGCTGACCCATGAGCAGGCAGCAGAGATGATTCAAGCGGCCCATCGGAATGAAACTTTTTTAATGGAAGCCTTCTGGACCCGTTTCCAGCCATCGTTTCTGAAAGCCATGGAGGTCATACAATCCGGCGAGTTGGGAAAAGCCCGGATGATGCGTTCGGAATTCTGTTTTTTTGCACCCTACAACCCCGAAACACGACTTTTTAGCCGGGAACTGGGAGGTGGTTCCTTGCTCGATATCGGTATTTACCCGGTATTCTGGTCGATGCAGGTGTTCGGTATACCCTCAGAAATTCAGGTAATGGCCGATCTGGCCCCGACCGGGGTCGACCGGAGTCTGGCCATGACGTTTAAATATCCCGGCGGGGAGATTGCCCAGCTGACTTCAAGTTTCAATGCCTGCAGCGATACTCATACCGAGATTCTCTGTGAAAAAGGGTTCATCCGGATCCTGAAAACCGATCCGTTTACGGTGAAGGTGCTGATCTCCAAAAAAGACATTGGCGAAGAGGAGGTCATTTTCCATTCCAACCAGGGATTCGGTCTTTACCTGGAGGCCGCACATGTGATGGAATGTTTGGATGCGGGTCTGGCTGAAAGTCCGCTGCTTCCCTGGTCGTCGACTCTGGATAAGATGAAGCTGCTCGATGATATCCGGGCAAAAGCCGGAGTACGATTTGTTTTCTGAAATTTATGTATTTTTGCATTCGTATTGCAATATTACATAATAATGGAACTATTTAAACGTACACAGGAAGCAGAAGTAATCCGATTGATGAAACTTTTCCCCGTGGTAACCATAACAGGGCCCCGGCAATCGGGAAAGACGACCTTGGTACAGACTGTTGCAAAGGATTTTCGGTATGTTTCATTTGAGAATCCTGATATTCGGGAAAATGCCCAAAAAGATCCCCGTGGATTTCTCCGGCAATATTCTGACAAAACAATTTTCGATGAAATTCAGCAGGTTCCGGAACTTGTCTCATATCTTCAGGAGGTCATTGACAAGGAAAACCGACCTGGCATGTTTCTGCTAACAGGATCTCAGAACCTCACTCTCCATGTGCAGGTTTCGCAGTCACTGGCAGGGCGCACAGCTATGCTCCGTCTCCTGCCATTTGAGTATGCCGAAGTCCAAAATCAAACTGCCCGAAAAAACTGGGATTTCGACCATTGGATTATCAATGGTTTCTACCCCAGAGTATTTTCCCAGGGAATCCCGCCTTCCGATTTCTACCAATCCTATTTTGAGACCTATATCCAAAGGGATGTACGTCAGATTCAAAACATTCAAAACCTGTCGGGGTTCATCAACTTTATACGCCTTTGTGCGGGCAGGACAGGTCAGTTACTGGATCTTTCTTCCCTGGCCAATGATACCGGTATATCGGTAAACACTGCCAAAGGCTGGCTCTCTGTTCTGGAAGCCAGCTACATCATCTTTCTGCTTCAACCTTATTATAAAAATCTTAATCAGAGAGTGATAAAATCACCGAAACTCTATTTCTACGACACCGGGCTCTCTTCCTGGTTGTTGAAAATTACAAATCCCGATCAGCTGCAGTCACACTATTTGCGGGGTGGATTATTTGAGAATCTGATCATCGCCGATCTGTTAAAACAGTCGGCCCACCGTGCACAACAGGATGATTTGTATTTCCTCAGAAACAGTAATGGAGTTGAGATCGATTGTTTGCGAGAGTCCACGGTTGGTTTAGAACTTATCGAAATAAAGTCAGGTCAAACTTTTAACCAGAGTTTTCTTTCAGGCTTGATGAAATGGAGCAAAACAATTCAGGAACCAACTCTCAGAAAATCGCTGGTTTATGCCGGAGAGCAAGAAACCGAACAATCAGGAATCCTGGTCAGTAACTGGAGAAAATATTTACTGAATTCCGCAAACAACAGATAATTACACACTTAGTCAGGTGGGTATTACCCCCCAATCTTTCTTAAAAACTCCTCCTTGTACTTTGCCCCGATGGGGATCTCTGCCTCCTTGCAGAACACATGATTATTTTCGATTTTATCAATGTGTCCGATATTCACCAGATAGGAATTGTGCACCCGGAGGAATAAAGAGGCCGGAAGTAATGCAAACATCTCGGTAAGTGTCATCCGGGCGATTGCGCGACTAGAACCGGTAAATATGCTGAGATAATTACCTTCACTTTGGATATACGAGATATCTTCGATCAAAACCTTGATCTGCTTATATCCATCCTTAATGAAAAGATGTTTCGCCTGAAGTGGTGATGCCAGCTGAGCCGGCGCAGCCTGTTTCAAATACCTTTGAATCGATTTGTGAAACCGGTCGAATTCGATGGGCTTCAATAAATAGTCAACTTCCTCGTAATCATAACTATCCAAAGCATATTCTGAATAAGCTGTAGTAAAGATGATCCGTGGCGGGCACTTCAACCGGCTGATCAGCTCCATCCCCGATAATCCGGGCATGTTGATATCCAGAAAAACCAGATCGACCCGATTATCCTTTAAATAATCCAACGCCCTGAATGGATCTGTAAAGCGCTCCAACAGCTCCAGTTCCGGAACTTTTGCGGCATGAATGGAGATCACATCCAGGGCGAAGGGTTCATCATCGATGGCTATTGAGCGGATCATATCGGGTTAGGTTTATGGTCAGCAAAGTAAGAAAAAAGAATGGTTTGCGGTGGAGCCGGGTCATTCGGGTGCGAGTTCTTTGGTCATACCCGTAATTGTCAGGATGACAATAAACCGGTCGCCGGTATCGGCAATCGATAGCGTATGCCGGTTTGGGTAGATAAATTCGAGTCTCTGCCTGACATTCAGGATGCCGATGCCGAATCCTTTCTCTTTGTAATAGGCTTCAAAGTGTTTATCAATGGAATTTTCCGCAACAAAAACCAGCTGATTATCCTTAACCTGTATCGATATTCTCAGGTCGGATATCTTGTTGGGATTTATTCCGTGTTTGAATGCATTTTCCACAAAGGGGATCATCAGCATCGGGGCAATCTGAAAACCCTGGGTTTCAACATCGGTTGTCAAAACGATGTTTTGTTCAACTGAACTCCTGATTTTCTGAAGGTTGATGTAATCGCTGATATAATCAATTTCCTTCTCCACTGCGATAGTCTCCTTGTCCATATCATCAATCAGATACCGCATCAGATTGGCCAGTTTTGCAATGAATTCAGCGGTTTTCGGATTATTTTCCTTCAATGCAAATGCGTAAACGGTATTTAATGAATTGAATAGAAAATGGGGATTCACCTGAGAACGCAACTGCTGAAGTTCAGCTTCTTTATTGCGGAATAATGCAAAACCCTGATTTGCCTTTTCGGCCAGTAGCTTACGCGCATAAGCATATATAAATGCCGGAATGATAGCCAGATACAACTCCAGGTTTTGTGGGAAAGAGAGCAGGTTAATAAAATTAATATCAGTGTTCCCAAGAATTTCTGATAATCTGAGATAATTAAAAATTGCATCATTTATAGACAGAATAATTCCGATAAGCACCAGTAATACAACAGAATAGACTGCGTATTTCAGGTATTTTTTCTGAAATAAATATCGGGGTATCAAACAAAATGTATGGGTATATAAAACCGACAGAAACAGCACAAAAATCAAGACTAACCTGAGTCCTGACAAACCAATGGCATTGACCGTGAAAGCCTGAAAAATAAACGCAACAAGCAGGATATTCACCAACAATTCCAGATTGATGATGTTCTTTGTAAACAATTCCCCAAATGGCCTGTTTTTCCTGGCCTGGCGCAATACGTAATAGAAAAAATAAGAAAACAGGGTTAATAAACTGATAATAATCAGAGTAACCCCGATCCAACTGGCATATTCGTCAGTATCGGGAAGTTGATTGCTCCCGTGTTCTTTAGCAAAAAGATGAAAGAAAACGAAACAACAGGCTGCAAGTACCGGTAATAGTATTATTACATAGAGTCCATATCGCTTTTTATTGACCACATTCGGGATCAGCCAGAAAACATGAACCGCTAGGTAAGCCAACATGGCCATCGGTAACATCGCAGGGACATGCTCTACAACAACAGCAGTAAAAAACAAGCAAAGCATAACAGTAATCAAGGAAGCCGTTAAAATGGCCATTGTATTCAATCGCCTGCCTTTGCGTTTCAGTTGCTGATTGATTTTTGCCAGGCCAAAAATCAGTAATGAAATAATCAAAAAGACCAAAACCGTTATCTGAATAAATTTTTCTATCAACAGATTTATGTAGGATGTCCGCTCCAGGTGGTCGCTTTCGTCCAAGGTGCTTAGCAATCGCTGGAACTCGGGATCCGTGTTGCTATCAGAAATATACTTAAGGATCGCTGGCCTCATCTCAACATTGGCTTTGGCGGAGGCATTTTTACACTGATTAAAGCTATAGTAGAGATAGCCGTGGCCCGGGTATAGATATTTTTCAGCCAGGTTTAATCGTTCTGATAATCCCCATCCCGATTTCGCGGTAGTAGTGCCATCAGATGCCATTTTATAGTCAATAAACCGGCCGATTAAAGACCGATAGTCCGGATAGTTGTACAGTGCAGCGGTATCTCTCAGATTGATCCGGCTAATCGCATGCTCCACTTCCTGAATGTTCTCCCGGTCATTTTTCCATCGTGCATTTCGGGAATAAAGGAGATTGTTGAAATACTTATACTTAACGCGTTCCGACTCAAAGGCATAGTAAGAAGAGTCGATCTGTCCGGTATGATAGAAAGACAGCAGTAATGTATCTTCATCCGACCTGTATTGTTTCAGATCTTCCACAAAATGTTCTGAATAGTTTTGAATGTTTTCATAGCGATCTGTGTTCGAAAATTTCAGATAATGCTCTTTAATATATTGATTCTTACCGGCAGCATTACCGGTGAACTCAGCTGAGTTCAGAACAGACCAGATATTAGTCGCGATTTGAATACTATCGCCCGGCGAGAGAATAACCGGAATAGATTCTTGTCTAATTATCAGATTACAAAGTGTGTTGGGCCTGACGATCTTCTCAGTGACTGCGGCATAGTATCCGCTGTCTGTAAGCAGAATCGGAATTCGCTCCACCTGATCATCCATTATTTTGCTGTTGAATGTATTAATATCCAGGAATACCTCAGTCGCCCGGGAGCCGGTCAGACTGAGTTTGACATTTGTTTTCTCCTGGGCAAACAAGGAAACTGTTACCAGAAAACCTGCGATAATTACGGCAATTCTTTTCATGGGGTCTTTATTGTTTTTCGATTCTGCCGCCAAGTAACAGGCTCTGCCGGTGAGGAGCAAAAATTAGTGATGGAATGGCGGGAAAATGGGATGGATGGGAAGGGCACCTCACCCCCGGCCCCTCATGCGGCCTCAGTGCAAAGCGACGAGGTCCCCTCATTCGGTCTCGGTGCAAAGTGACGAGATCCCCGCCTGCGCGGGGATGACAGAAGAAGCCGCCTGCGCGGGGATGACAACGCTCCGAGGGTACCACATCAACAAATCAGCACATCAGCTCATCAGCACATCAGCACATCAATCAATCAGCACATCAGCAAGAAACTTTTCATAATTCCGCCGATGTCTTCATTATGGGCAATCTGTTGAAGGCTTTCGATTCCTTTTTCGGCCTGGCCGGGTTTGAGATGTCGGGCATTCACATGAATCAATTGGTATTCAAAATCCGAAGAAAATTCCGGATGCCCCTGAATTCCAAGCATATTTGAGCCCACCTGCATAACAGCATTCGGAATATATGCCGAACGGGCAATCAGTGTGGAATCCTGAGGCAGGGAAATGACCTGATCCTGGCACATCATTCGCAGATTAGCTCTTTTTAGTTTCGGATTTAGCCAAGGCGCAACTGCCACGAATTCCAGTTCATGAATTCCCACACACCAACCGGTTTCGGCCTTCCTGACGGTTCCGCCCAGAGCCGCTCCGATCATCTGGTGGCCAAAACAGACCCCGATACAAGGCCGACCTGAATGGTAAATCCGGCTTGTAAAATCCCTTAACCGGTATATCCATTCGATATCATCATAAACTGACCGCCTCGATCCGCTGATGATCCAACCTTCCTGATCATCCGGTGACCCCGGAAAGAGGCCATCACAAACATAATAATCGGTGAAATCGAAATCCGGCAACAGCCTCCTGAACATCTCCGGGTAACTGCCGTCAGAACTAATGAACTCGGTTCGGGCGTGGTCACAAACAAGCAATCCGATTTTCATTTGATTTTTAATAAGTTAAAATCTCGGTCAGCCCCTTTTTGATCTCTTCGAGCTGTTCCTTGGTCACATGGCCCATCTTGCTGATCAGGCGTGTATGCGATAGTGTTCGGATCTGAAAGGTGATCACTTCAGATTCGGCATCCAGTCCATTGACCGTATCAGGAGAAAGAACCAGGCATCCCATATACTTTTTCACTTTACGGGTAATCGGACAAACAATGCTGATTTTCAGATTGTTGTTCATCGCATTACCGCTGATGATTACCACAGTCCGAATTCCTTGCTGCTCGCTTCCCTCAATGGGATTGAGATTCGCTAACCAGATTTCGCCCTGCTTCATGGCTCATCGATAATTTTCAGATAATCCTCCAGCCCCTCTTCTGCCATGTCAATCATATCGGAGTCACCGGCTGCTCTTTTAAATGAGTAGGCATACTCTGCTTTCTTCAGTTTCTCAAAATAGGCTTTGAGTGAGTTCTCAATAATACGGTTTTTGGGCACTTTGAACTTAAGTGCATAATCATCCAGCAGATCCAGAATATCAGCAGGAAGCGAACTGGTATAATTCACAGATTTCATCGAGATACATTAAGTATATAAATATAAACTATACTTATGAATAATACGCATGTCAGCTCCCGAAAACCTTTTTCAGCAGATCGGTTGTTCTGGCGCTGATATCGGTCCGGATCAGTTTTTCCTGATCCTGAACTTTCACAAAAAGTCCGGTGAGTGCCTGTTTGGTGACATATTCATCCAGCGAAAAATTTACGGCCTTCACTCCGGCGATTTTTCCGGCCATTGAAGAAGCAAAGACGTTCCATTTTTGGGTCAGCGTGTTCCACGACTGGTTAGCTGAAATGCCGGCAACAATAGGCTTATCGAGTGATTTCTTAACTGTAGGGCGATACAGGTCGGCGAGCTGGTTGAAAGTTTTGTTTTTCAGATAGGCGGTGGCGGCATCATCGCTTCCCTTCAGGATTCCCCAGGCATCGGTAATCGTCATGGAGGTGATGGCGTTCACAAAGATCGGGGACGCCTGTTTGGCGGCATCCTCGGCCGACCGGTTGATCTGAAGGACAACATCTTCGAGGAGTTTATCTAACCCCGGGATTTTTTTTGCGTGTTTGATGATCTCCTGAGTTTCCGGCGGCAGGTCAATCTTCACGATTTTATCAAGATAATATCCGTCGGTGGCGGTCAGTTTCTTTACCGCGACACCGGTTCCGACCTTCAACGCTTCTTTGAGTCCCTGAGCAACCTGATCAGTGGTCAGAGCAGTGCCGGTCTGGTTAACTGTCGAAGCAACCTGTGTAAGAACATCGCAGGAGGAGCCTGTTATGGTTATTCCGAAAACAATCAGAGCTACAGTGACTAATCTGGATTTCATCGTATCAAATTTTATCGTGGTTTTCATATCCTAAAAATACAAAAAGCCCCGGGTTAAGCGGGGCTTTTTTGTGGGTTTGGGGTCAGCGGTCAGTGCTACTGCACTTTGTGAATGCCGCCGCTGCCGGAATGATGAAAATCCACCTTGGGATCTCCGGTGTAGGAAATATCCCCGCTGCCGGCTACGCTTCCCTTCAAGGTGCCGGAAACGTTTACACTGGCGTCGCCCGATCCGGTGATGGAGATCTCAGCATCGCGCACTTTGAGTTCTTTGGCTTTTAAATCACCCGAGCCGCTGACTTTAAAATTGAGGGCATCGGCATTTCCGGTAAAACAGATATCACCGGAACCGCTTACCACGGCAATAATATTTTTCGCATCAACATCAGCCTTGATATCTCCTGATCCGGATATTTTGATATTCAGGTCCTTCAGATTGCTGAAATGATTGGTTGTTTCAACATCTCCCGAACCGGAAATTTTCATCACTTCGATAGTAGGAATCGTGATATATATTTTAACCGGTTCACTTTTTCTAACATTCTCTTTATTTTTAATCGACAAAACTGAACCTTCAACCTTCAGTTCCAGGTTTTCGAGAATATTTTCCTGTCCGGATAGTTTGATTTCCTGCTTATTTCCCTGAGTGAGAATGACATCAGCACTGTTTGACAGGGCAAAGCCGTTGATGGCTCCCAGGTTCACTTTTCTTTCAATAATGGGCCCTTCGCCTGTGATCCATTTCATACCCGCCTGGCTGTAACAGCCCGATCCAACCAGGATAACGACAAAAGCGGAAAGCAATATTCCGAGCAGAGTTTTAGAGGTGTTTGTTTTCATTGGTCTTGAATTTGATCATTATTTATACCAAGACGTAGAGAAAAGCGAAATGTTACACCGATCAAAAAAGCATTTTGATAGCCGAATAGCCGAAGAAGATTCCGAAGCAAAACAGTATGATACCCAGGCCGTGTATGATCCCGTTCACCACCCGGAGGTTGATCCATCGTCGGAACCGGGCAATCACAACAGTAAGTATGAGGTACCAGGCAATGCTGCCGACGGCCACAGCCAGAGCATAAACCAGGCTGATGGTTTCGGGGAACCATTCGGGTCGTTCAGTGGGAGCCTGTACAGCATGGTTTCTGAGAAATTTCAAGGTATCTGCTTTGATATGCGGGGACAGAGCCGAATGTTCCACAACAGAGCTATCGGCAATACTCAGGGTTTTAAAATTTTGGTCAACCATGATATCGAGCCCGCCGGTATCGAATCCGAGTGAAGAAATAAATGAGATCACCAACACCGATGTAGTCAGCCATCCGAATATCAGCGAAGGATTCAGGAGATTAACCATGAATCCGGTGTAGAAACCTCCCCGGTGCTGTTTGATTGCCTTTGCCGGTTTAGGCCCTTTATCATCCAGGTGATCAAAGTCGAGCTTTGATTTAAAAACCTTATAAGCTATAAAAAGGATAAAAAGTCCGCCTACGAATAGGATATAAGGCATGGCAGGCTTTAGAAACGGGTAAAACTTGGTAATTCCGAAAACAGCAAGAAACACATAGATAAAATCAGCAATGGAAGCTCCGACGACCACCCGGTTACAATAAAAGATCCTGCCCTTCAAAGCGTTTGAAGTAACCAAAATGCTAACAGGACCTGCAATCGGCATCGAAAAGATAAAACCGGTTATCAGGCCTACAATTGCCATCGTGATAAGACTTTCTCCCATCAGCTTTTTATGTTTCGGTATTTCAGGATATCCATGTAAAATTAATGCCTAATTTCAGGTTTACAAACGCTCAAGGTACAGGTTCTATTCTTTGCCTGTATTTTTTTTTGCACCAGGTTGAAATGTCCCCAAGCTCCATCTATATTTATGCCAGAAAACAAAATAATATGAAAAGGTTTATAATCTGCACGTTAACCCTCAGCACAGCCCTCTTGGTTTTACTGCCATCTTGCCATAAGGATACACAGCCGGAGCTCAAAATAGGCCTGATCAGTGGGGTTGGAGGATTTTCGGACCGTGGATTCAATGAGAACATTTTAGCAGGTTTTCAAAAGGCTGCCACAGAATTTCCGATCACTTGCCAAACCCGTGAAAGCCTGTCGGAAGAGGCAATTGCCGAAGGTATCAGTGATTTTATTTCCGATAGTTGTGACCTGATCATCACTGCGGGTTATGCTGCCGCTCAGGCAACGATCGATGCGGCGATGGCAAATCCCGGCATTGATTTTCTGATTCTGGATTATTCGACAGCCAATCCACCGTCGAACATGTTGTGTTCCATTTTCGATGTAGATCAGAGTTCTTTCCCCTGCGGTTTTCTGGCCGCCTACTGGGCATACCGGCAGAATCAGGAAAATCCGAGAGCCGGGTATGTTGCAGGATTGGATATCCCGCAAATCCGTCAGTTCTCTGAAAGTTTCATTCACGGGATTGCCTTTTTCAATGAAAAATACCAGAAGGATGTTCAGGTTTCGGGCTATTTTGCCGATTCCTTTATTGACACCCTGCAGGGGGCAACGCTGGCTGACAGCCTGTTGCAACAAGGGGCCAGTGTGATCTTTGCTTTTGCCGGGAAAACGGGAAATGGAGCACTTTATCGGGTGCAGGATGCCGGAAAGTGGGCAATCGGCGTGGATGTCGATCAGTATTACTCCATTCCCCAGATTGGCCCGGTGCTTTTAACATCGTGTGTCAAAAAACTGGATAATGCCATTTACAGTATGCTGAAAGATTATCAGAATAATGAGTTTTCAGGCGGACAAACCCAATACAACTCGCTCAGCAATAACGGAGTCGGGATGGCGCCATTCCACGATTACGAGACGATGATCCCGGATAGTATCAAGGCAGCGCTGACAGCGATTGAAATCGGTATTAAAAATGGCAGCATTGCAACAGGTTGGAACAAGTGAAATCGTCGTGACTCATTAAAAGGCTCACTATCGCGAGCTGATTCTGATGCTGTATTCTCCTTTGGCATTTTCAGCAGTAATGGTGACGGTCCATTTTCCGGTAAAGGAATCCACATCATCGTCAAATGAGAGTGACTGATGCCAGTTGACATTGGCCAGTGGCGAAAGGGTATATTCATTAAATACCGATCCATCGGGTTTTTTTATGGTAACACCCACTTTTCCGGAATCAATTGTTCCGTTTACAGAGAGCTTCATCCCTCCTGAACCTGCCTTAACATCATAATTAAAATCAGCGGAAATGGTTTCCCCGTTAAGCTTTTTCTCGATGTTCAGCACATCCTGACCATAGATCAACGATTGCATTTCACCCCTGAATTCAGGAAAATCAATTTTAAACTCCGGCGCACTGATTGAAAGAGTATCTAAAGTACCGAGCTCGAGTTTCGGGGTTTTGAAATAATAGTGATATTTTTTACCATTGAGATCCCGGTACATATCCAACTGCATTTCCGTCATTTCGCGAAGCTGATCACGGAACGCTTCTCTCTGCTCAGTCATGGCTTCGCGTTTTTCTTGCATGGCATCACGGTATCTTTCCATGGCTTCCATTCTCGCTTCCCTCGACTCTTCGAGTTTCTCCCTGACCTCGTCCCTGATTTCCTCCTGCTTTTCCGGATCAATTAAGGGAGTAAAGGCTTGGAAATCTGCGTATTTCTCTCCATAGAGTTTTTGCAGTTTTTTACTTTGTTTTTCAATTTTCTTGCTGATGCGGTGGATCTTTTTCTGATTGACTTCCTGCCCCATCGAAACGGCAGTACCAACGCAGAAAACAACCAGCATGAAGGGAATAAAAAATTTAGCTTTCATTTTGATCTGTTTTAGTTACAGATACAAAAATAGAGCTGACCACGAGCATAATGCGTTAATAGCGGGTTAACGCCGGGTTAATGCACCCGCTTTCGCGGGTGGGACAGAAAAGGGGGTTGTACGTAGGAAACCTTAGTGCACCCGCTTTCGCGGGTGGGACAGAAAAGGGGGCGGTACTAAGGATAGCTCTGCTATTGCTCCCGGGTTAACCGACCTTTGCAAAGACAACGCAATAATTATGTCCGTACACCTTGGCGCATTTCGGACAGGTGGTGTAGTAGAAATAGAAATCGGTAAACGAAAGACCTTTGGCAGCTCCCTCGGCTTTAATATCGCGGATCCATTTCGGGGCAGCGCTGTATGGGCCATCAAAAACCCTTGAATAATAGGTTCCTGAAAGTTTCACCACATTGGCTCCGGGGATGTCTTTTTGCAGACTCAGATAATAATCGCTTCGGAAAGCTGAAGGATCATTGGCCATAATGATAACATCACTTGGTTCAGTTTCTGCACCGGCATCTTTGGCTGTTTGCCACATCCTTCCCAGCACTTTTGTAATGGTTGCCGGCGACGGGATATGAAAGAATGTCCGCATGGAATCTTTCAAAAAAAGCTTATCCGACCACTCCAGCATTTTGTCGTTCCAGGGTTCAGGATCGAAAACCGGACAGCAGTTTTCATTCTCAGTTTGATCGTGTGTCATGATTCGTTTGAATTGATTAAACCTTTATAAAATTAATGAATCCAATTAAATAAATATAAACCTATGAGCGCATTAAAACTTTATGCCGGTTTTTCGTTGGCATTTCTGTTCCTGACAGCTTGCAGCGGTTTACAGGAATTACATACTTCGTGGGGCAGCAATCCCGGATCTCCCGGAGTTCAGCCTACCGGATATAACACAGATACTCAAACCGGATGGATGAGCTACAATGACAGCACTCATCTCTATTTTGCCTTCAGTTTCTTCGATCCGAGGGTTCAATCGCAGATCCTCAGCTCCGGCATGACCATCTTTCTGGATACGACACGAAAAATGAAAGAGACCTGCTATGTCAGATTTCCGATGATCAAGCGGGAAGTGATGCCCGGTGCTCCGATGGATAAATCAATTCAGCCCAGGCAGAACAGTCGTGCACAACCTCAGCGCACACCTGTCGATAAGATCCTGGATCAGGCCAGGGAATTTGAATTAAAATGGCGCAATGGAAAAGACTCCATACAATTGAACCCGGCAGATCATAATCCGGATTTCAAAACCACCATCGGTTTGGATACCTCTAACACACTGAATATGGTGATCGGCATACCGTTCAAATTAATTAAAGCCGGAGGATTAAGTTCGTTCGATGAAATTACGGTGGGGTTACACTTCGGTGATGCGCCAAAGGGTTTTGATATGGGCAAACGGCCCGGCTCAGGGAATCAGCAATCTGCGCCCGGAGGTGCCGGTGCAGGATCGGGTGGTGGCGGGGGTGGTCGTGGAGGCGGCGGTGGCCGCGGGGGTGGAGGCGGCGCTCCCGGCGGCGGTGGTCCCGGTGGCGGTGCCCCTGGCGGCGGTGAAGGCGGTCAGATGAGACCGGGAGGTGGCGGCGGGCCACAATCTATGGACAATTCGCCTGTGGAATTCTGGTATAAAACGAAATTGGCGAAGAGATAAGGCGACAGTCACTGTTACGCGTGACGCGTCACGCGTAACGGTATTCGGTCTCCCTTTTTCCGCCTTATTTAAGCCATCCGTCAAGCAGTTGCTTTTGCAACACCGAAGGCGTTTTCACCGGGGAAATCAGAAAGCTTCTTTTATAAATCGTTTTATTCAGATGAGTAACTGACTCCAGCGGGGTCAGGTCGATATTCAAACCGGCATATCCGAAGTATTTGGCATAATCGATTGATTTTGTTGTATATACATACTCGAAGAAATCAGCCAGCGAACATCCGGCAGCCTTTTCACAAACTTCACGAAACTCTTCATCGGTAAAACCACGGTTCAGAGATTTGCTATACAACTGGTACAAAGTACGCATGACATCAATCAGCGAGTTCTCATTTTTCGATTCATAGCGGATTCTCAGATCCAACAATAAGCATAGCGTAGATCCCTTTTCATAATAGTTTATCGTAACACCCTCTGAATTTTCATTTCGGTTGAAAAAGAGCATCCAGGTATCGCGACTTGCCAGTGCAACCGACTGGAATTCATGGCCCACGATGTTTTCATGGCAACCGATTGTTCGGGTTGCATGGGCCAGGAATTTTTCACGATTCAGGAAACCCGCCCGGTTCAGGATAAGTTCCTCAAAATAACTGGTACCACCTTCAGAAAGCCAGAGCATATTGGTAATACACTCCTTATCGTAGTTAAACGGTCCGAGTACGATCGGCCTGATGGATTTAACATTATACAGGTGAAAGAATTCATGCGCAAAAAAACCAAGCATGTTCCGGTCATGTTCACTGCCCTGATATTTGGATACATCTGCAAAAACCGCCATCGAGTTCAGGTGCTCGAGTCCGCCTCCACCCCTTTCCATGATGATAAAAGTGTAGTGTTTGTAGGGAATCTCCCCGATTATCCCCGTGGCGGCTTCAACTATCCGTTTCAGGTCGGAGGCCAGCGTATCGCGGTTGCAGGTTCCGGGCGTTTCAATGGCTATGTCATGAGGAATACCCTTGTACTCAAATTTCACCACCTCCTGGTTCCCCGTCAGAACCGGGCAATCATACAGACGGTCGAAATCGGGAGCCGTAAAGGTATTTTTACTTCCCTCCACCCGATCCAGTCCAGTCGATATTTGTGTCCATTCAGTAAAAGGGTTGATCCTGACGGTTACCGGGTGATTCAGTTTTCCATCGACATACATGAAAATTCCGGTCGGTGAAATAAAGCCTCTCTGCTCTGACAAGTAAGACTCTGCTACAGAGGTTTGATTAGCAAAAACATAATAACTTATATTCAGCGATTCAACACCTTCCGTATTAATGTGCCAGGTATTTTTAGCAGTTTTTTCGAAGGCCAATGGTTTACCGGATTCATCTGTAGCGGTAAAATCAACCACATTCTTCGCCAGATCAAGAATCATATAATATCCGGGGGTCCAGGCCGGCATTTTCAGATCGACTGACCCGCTGCTTACTCCGTCATACCTGAACGTTACATGATAATAGTGATTTACCGGTTGGTCCATCGACACAGTATAAGTCATTTTACTTTCAGCGACCTGCGCAACGGATAAGCCGGTAGCCAGGATCAGCGTAAAAATCAGAATGACAGCAGATTGAATGGTCCTTTTCATAATTGGCTGATTAGGATTTTGTTGAATAGTGATTAGGCTATGAGGATTAAGCACACAATGTTTCAGAACAGCAAATATAATAAGTGTATTTATTACTTTTATTCACTTAATAACATGAAAATCATGAAATGCAATAGTCTGGCACGTTTGGCCGGTAGTTTGATCACTGTGGGTCTGATGAGTTCAACGCTTTTGATGGCCCAGCAAAAATGGCCACATCCGGTACCGGCACGGATCGCCGACAGTAACAACAAGGACTTGTTTATCATGACTCTGGGAGAGATCCAAACCCCGCTGGCTGATGGGATTTTTGATCCGGTGAAGGATGAAATTCTGTTGAAAGACGGTAAAGTGATTTCTCACTATTATCGGGATACCCTCGGGGTCAAATTTTATCGTCCAATCGATAAAACGATATTTCCGGTTCCGCCCTCGGGCCTCTGCACCTGGTACTACTATTATCAGGATATCAATGATAACGAGGTAAAACGGAATACCGACTGGGTATCGGAACATTTGAAAGAGTATGGTGCTCAATATATTCAGATTGATGACGGCTGGCAAGCCGAGCGCAAAGACGGGAAACACGGGTCGCGCGACTGGACCGGTGTTGACAAGGCGTTTCCGGCCGGCATGGCCGATTTGGCGACCTATATAAAATCAAGAGGATTGACCCCGGGCATCTGGATAGCTCCCCATGGCCAGTCGAATGAAGAGGTGGTGAGAGCAAACCCGGGAGTTTTTCTTTTGAAACCGGATGGCACATCAGCTTCCAAAACCTGGGAGGGAGATTGGTTGGTGGATGGATCTTCGCCAAGGGGCAATGAGTATATGAAGAATTTGTTCAAAATGATGGTTGGCTGGGGTTATGATTATTTCAAGATCGACGGGCAGCCAATTGTTCCGGAAGAGTATGCCAAAAACAAGGATTTGATGCAAAATCCAGGTGAGGCCGATGATGTTTACCGAAAAACGCTGGATGCCATTCGCGAAGCCATCGGGCCCAATCGGTATTTGTTGGGTTGCTGGGGACTTCCCGTTGAAGGAGCCGGGATCATGAACGGCACCCGCACCGGCGGTGATGTTGTGCTTGGCTGGGGTGGGTTTTTCACGGCCTTGGGGCCGACCATGGAATCCTATTATCAGCACAACATCCTCTGGTACACCGATCCGGATGTGATGTTGCTCAGGCAGCCCCTGACTTTGGATCAGGCCCGTGTGTGGGCTACCCTGCAAGGGTTGACCGGTCAGGCGCTGATGAGCAGCGACCGGTTGATGGACCTCTCCGATGATCGGGTAGAACTGATGCGTAGGGTATATCCTGCAGTGGATATCCGCCCGCTCGACCTGTTTCCAGCTGACCGGAATAAACGTATCTGGGATCTGAAAATCAATCATCTGGGAAGAAATTACGATGTGGTCGGCATGTTCAATTTC
>Ga0209373_10002458_pt1 | contig 18595 bp, 4 predicted proteins | sample Higcelweek5metaG_FD_187173 | JGI IMG/M metagenome (GOLD analysis project Ga0209373, IMG submission 187173) | Freshwater pond sediment microbial communities from the University of Edinburgh, under environmental carbon perturbations - High... | ecosystem: Environmental > Aquatic > Freshwater >... | reverse complement strand
AAGTTGGTTTCGGCCTGAGCTGGTGTTTTATCCGATATTTTATATACCGAAATATTATCAAGTCCCCAATGGTCGTAATAGCGGCCGGTAGCTTCAAACTGAATCCATCGAAAGCGCGTATTGGCGCTGAACGAAGAGTCGGGCGCCACTACCGAATAATTGTTCCAGCCAATCAGATTCTGTACATGTCCGCCCTCGCCCGGCGACAGGCTTGGATCCCAATAGGCCATTGTCACCCAGGGGCCATTCAATCCGCTGACAGAGTACTGCAGATAAATTCCTTCATCGGGCTCATCGGGTCCTTCGCAGTCAGTGCCAGGGTTTCCGGTGTGGTCGCTGAAACGCATATCGAAAACAATCATATAGTTACCGGCTGTAATATCGAGCGACGGCGTTGATAAAAAGCGTGGAGCTGTTGTATCGGAGCCAAACCACAGATAGGTAGAACCGTCCCAGCCGGGTCCGCAAGGGTTGTTGAACATCACCGACACATTTGAATAAAAAGGCGTCAATTGCCAGCTTTCAAAATCATAGGTACAGTCACAAGTACTTAAGCTATCTTCCAAATCCGCCCTGAAAATCATATGATATGGATTTGGCCGTACATGTTCGCACGATACCTGCCAGTCAAAATCGGAAGAAACGGTGTTGCGGTCACGCACCGGCTGATTAAAAGTGGCGGGACTGCTGCTCAGCAACAGGGGTTCGCCCGATGCAGTAAGCGTTATGGTATCGGTACCGGAATAAGTTGCCGTCACCGTACTTGAAAATGAACTACCTGCAATCAGGCAAGTGTCGGTAGGAGCAGTAATTACGGGTGTTTCGGGTGTGCAATCAATTACATTTACCAACACATCACGCATAATAGATCCGAGAAAAACGCCATTGCGGTATTTTGAAACTTTTACGGCGTAATTGAAAAATCCTTTTATGAGTGGTGTGTTCCAGGTAAGCCAGCCCGTAGTGGGATCGACTGAAAACTGTGACGAAGCGGGCGGAAAATAGTATCCGTTAATAGCCCCTCCGTATTCGCCACGACAAGCAATTATGGAATAAACCAGCTGGTCACCATCGGCATCATAGGCTGAAAAATCAATACTGTTGGATATGCCCCGACAGACATTGAGTCTGGGCTTTTCGTGAAATACCGGCGACTTAAGACCGGGAAGAAACGGACTCACCACCAACTCCGCTTCAGCGTAAATATCGGTAATCAGCGACATCGGAACATTTTTCACATTCAGACTGCGAACCTTATAGGAAACAAACATTTTAAATGTGGCTGGACCCGAATACGTGTGAATTCCTGAATAAACAACCCTTTTCAGTTCGCCGGGTAAATCGGTTACTGAAGATACAGAGAGGAACGAATAAGTGCTGTCGCCCCAGTTTATTTCAACGATTGTATCTATCGGACTCGGGTCGTACAAATAAAAAACGATATTACCCCTGTATGTAAGCTGATTCACATTTTCATACGTCAGCTCCAATGATTTTACATTCATTGAAAAAGCCGATCTGAAAACACACAACAATATAATGAAGAAAGTAGCTGTTGATTTCATTGCACGAGTTGCTATCCGCAAATATTAGCAAACGTAAAAGTACAAAAAAAATTGCTGATTTGCACATTCAGCCATGAAAATTGAATAAGCTGATTTTTCACAGTTTTTGATATTTCGCTGTACAATTGGGATATAGTCGATAAACAAATAAATAGCATCTATAAAAAACAGTGTAAAAATGCGAAAAAGTGACAAAAAACAACACCCAATTAATTGTGATTCTGTATTTTATCAAACATGACATTTATCACTTTATTTATATGCAAACAGTTGTATATTTCACCGAAAATTTGTAAATTTGCGAAAAAAAATATATGAAGGGGTTCATACTATTGTTTATAATGTTTCCACTGCTTGCGCTCTGTCAGAATGAGCCGGCCAGGGCAATTACGCTTGGCTATGAGCAACTGACTGGAAACTGGACTGAGATATCATCTGTGGAGGGCGTTATTTTCTACGCTAAAAAAGCCGATTGCAATCATCCTGAAAACGGAATTTTTCAGGAAATGGCTTTAATTAAAGTAGTCAACACAACTCCATACAACATCACTGTCTCCTGGGATCTTTTACAGTGGCTCGATGGGCAGCTGTGGACAAGATTACCAGTCCGGGCGGAAAAAAAGAAACTGATTCACCTTGAAGAAGGTAATTCACTTGAAGGAAGCTGTGATCAGGATTCTGACTACTACTCATCCCTAACTGTTTTTTGTCGTTTTCTGAATTATGATGACAAACCTGAACTTACGAAATTTGAATTATCAAACATTATTATCACACCATATGAAAAATAATGTTCTCCTTTTACTCCTGATCACTTTGCTGTTCCTGCCTTTTGAAAAGGTGTCAGCTCAGTGTTTTGCTGAAGTCACTTACCCGACAGCCGATACCACTATTTGTGTTGGTCAGTCGGTCAACCTTCAGGCATTTGCTTCTTGTAGCTACCTGATGAATAACAATTTTAATAACGGACAAATTGGTACAGGTTGGAGCTCTAATGCAAATCCCATGTACAACAACCCCTGCGGACCCGGATTACCCGGATCAGGCGTTCATTGCTGGATCGGTAGTGCCACCAATTTCCCTCGTGAACTTGTGACCAATCCGTTCCTGCTCTTTAACGGCTGTAATATTTCATGGGAAATGCGCTATGCCGCCGATGAAAACGCTATTGATTGCGAAGACCCTGATGAAGCTACTGAAGGAGTTCACTTGCAGTACTCTCTTCCTCCATACACAACATGGCTGGACATTAACTATTGGACTCCCAACTATTCTTATTCCGGTCCATTGTATGTCTGGAACGAATACAGTCAGGCTGTTCCAGTTGCTGCATATGGCTCAGCCACAAAAATCAGATGGTATCAAAATTTAACATCCGGATTTGAATGGGATCATTGGGGTGTTGACGAAGTTCAAATCGTTTGTCCGCAATCGCAGAATATTTTCTGGTCAAACGGACCTACCAATACGCTTTCTCAGACAGTCACACCTACTATGACCACCGAATATATTGTAGCTATTTTCGATTCCCTCGGAAATATTGCTACGGATACAGTTGTTGTGAATGTTATTCCTATTCCTTCTGCTGATTTTGCTACAGAATCTCCGGTTTGTGTGAACCAACCCTCCACAATCGGCCTTGCTGGTACAGCAGATCCCAATGTCACTTATACGTACAATTTTAATGGCGGAACCGTAGTTTCCGGCTCAGGCGCTGGTCCTTACGAAGTCTCATGGCCTACTCCCGGTACTTATAATATTACGCTTACTTCAACGCAAGGAGCGTGTAGTGATTCCGAAGTCCGGACTGTGGTAGTCAATTCCGATATTACTGTTTCTATAAGTCCTTCCTCTGCTTCGGTATGTCCCGATAGTAGTGTTACGCTGACTGCAAGTGGAGGTGATACCTATGCCTGGGCAGCCGATCCTACACTGGTTTCAGACAACACGGGCATTGCCATTGCTACGCCGACAGCACAAACCACATACTCCGTAACAGCCTCAAACACAATGGGTTGTACCGGCACATCAACCGTGGTTGTCAATTTATATCCGACTCCCAACATTTCAGTATCACCTGTTCCTTCTGCCGGTTGTATTCCTGTGGTAGTTGATTTCAATTCCGATATCAGTCCTGCCGCCATCTCCTACAGCTGGAATTTCGGTGATCCGACTTCCGGCGCGGCCAATTTAAGTACAATGGACTCGCCTATTCATGTTTTTTCAAACCCGGGCGAATATGATGTTACGCTGGCCGTTGTTTCTATTCACGGTTGTCCTGCTTCAGCAGTATATCCAAGTATGGTTAAAGCATACGATGTACCCATTGCTGCATTTGCTGCCGACTCCAATATGATAAACCTTGATAATGCCACCGTCGGATTTACCGATATGTCTGTCGGTGCGCTTAGCTGGTTCTGGGACTTTGGCGATTTTGGTTCTCCAACCAATTATTCTTTTGAAACCAGTCCAAGTCATACCTACACTTCAACGGGCGATTACATTGTATGGATGGTCGTTGACAATGGCTTCTGTTCCGATTCGGCCTATACCTACATTTCTGTAATACAGGATATCGCTTTCTACATTCCCAACGCATTTTCACCCTACAACGAAGATGGAATAAATGATGTTTTCATGCCGGCTGGCATTGGTGCCGGAATGGGTGACAACACTTATCGTATGCTCATTTTCGACCGCTGGGGTCAGCTGGTTTTCGAATCAGAAGATGTTGCAACTGGCTGGGATGGTAAAATTAACGGAGAATTCGCTAATCAAAATGTGTACACGTATTTCATCGAGGTGAGATATGCGGATAATTTGTGGCGAAAATTCTGGGGTAAAATTACTTTAGTTCACTAAATAGTAATTTCAAAAAAACATATTGACAAGGCCAGCATAGAAATATGCTGGTTTGTCGTTTATGGCCTTTCCGATTTACACTATTATTCACTAAAAAGCAATCGCAGTGCGGCTTTGAGAATTATTTGAACGAATTTTTTCTGAATTGAACGAACAAAAAAACAAACTCAACAATATGAAATCTCTCTTATTATTTCTGGTTATCTGGGCATTTCTGGGCCTGGGTCTTTTAAAGGCTCAGACTACAGTTTTCTCAGAGAATTTTGAAACACTTCCCTTATCTGTCACCAGTTCCGGATCCGGCACATGGGACCGATCAACGGTTTTGTTCGCCAACGGGGCCTACTCCGATACTTCGGCGGTGGTTGCTGGAGGAACAACCTATTTAACCACCCCATCCTTTAGTACCATCGGCAACTTTATGGTGGTACTCGAGTTCGATCAGATCTGTAAAATAGAACTTTTCGATGGTGGATATATCGAATATTCAACCGATGGTGGTACAACATGGGCTCCGGTTACTTCGGCCTATTATCAGGGTAGCGGCGTTTTTACAAACAACAAATTCAACGCAAACTCTTATGTATCCACCTGGCTGCCGGCTAGTCCTTCGGCCACACCAACAAATTCATGGTGGAAACACGAAAAATTCAACATCAGTACACTCGTTGGTAATAAAGCCAATGTGAAACTCCGCTTCAAACTGGCCGATGGCAACTCGAACGGCGCCAATTCAAACTATGGCTGGGCACTCGATAATCTGACCGTCTCCATGTCGATTGATGAAATGGATCCGCCGGTTATCACCATGATTCCTCCCTACCCCATGGATACGGTTTACCATACCGGTCCTTTTACTGTTAACGCAATTATTTCGGATGCCAGCGGTGTTGATACAGCAATTCTGGTGTATACCATCAACGACGGACTTCCCAATACAATTCAAATGCTTGCTGCCGGCTCTAACCAGTATCAGGCAATTATTCCCGCTGCCAACCTGTCCGATAGCATTAATTATTATATCTATGCTACCGACTCGGCTCTGACTTCCAATTCGGCCGTTTTTCCCACCATCGACGACATTCAGTTTATCATAAAAGAATCTCCACCACCAGCCGGTTGCACCACACCTCTGGCAGCATTCCCGTATCTTGAAACAATAGAATCTTTCACGGTTGGTGTTCCCGGCGTATTTGACAATGGCTGGGCCGCATCCCCATCATCGGGCTATATGTGGGTCGTCGATGCAAACGGAACCCCTTCTTCATCAACCACCGGACCAGCAACCGATCACACATTGGGAACCTCAACCGGTGTTTATTTGTTTACCGAAGCATCGAATGGTGCTGCTGGCGATTCAGCTTTTCTGCTCAGTCCCTGTATCGATCTTACCGACCTTTCCCATCCGGTCATGTCGTTCTGGTACCATCGCTATGGAAGCACCATGGGCGATCTGCACATCGATATTTGGTATGGTAATCAATGGCTCGAAGATATTGTTCCAACTATTGTTGGCCAGCAACAATTCGACAATACAGACCCGTATTCCTATATGCTGGTTGACCTTACTGCATACAAAAGTATTACACAAATAAGATTCAGAGCTATTCGCGGATCAAATTACTACGGAGATATGGCACTGGATGATATTCAGATTTACGATCTTCCTCCGATTGATGCTGCTGTTGTTGATGTCACTCAACCTGTCACCCCAGCTTCGGCCGGTGTTCAGGATGTGAAAGTTCGCATTGCCAATAATGGTGCTTCAGTTCTGAATAATGTCACTATTAACTGGAGTATTGACGGAGTGGTTCAAACTCCTGTTGTGTACTCAACGCCATTGTTCAGCCTCGACACATCGGCGGCTATAACTTTGGGCAGCCATGATTTCTCAATCGGAGTTACCAACATACGTGTCTTTACTTCAAATCCCAACGGCACAGCCGACACATTAAACAGCAACGACACACTGGATGCAGCTGTTGTGGTTTGCGGCACTGGACTGGCAGGTACCTATACGGTAGGTGCTCCTGGTGATGATTTTTCAAGTATCACTCAAGCCAACGAAGTATTGCACACCTGCGGAATCGCAGCACCGGTTGTTTTCGAAATTGCACCTGGTGAATACGAAGAACAAATCGACATTACAGCGGTACTGGGATCTTCGGTTGTAAATACTGTAACTTTTACTTCATCGACCGGCATAGCCTCCGACGTTGTTATGAAATTTGAAGGTACAGCTGCGGCCAATAATTATGTGATCAGCATAACAGGTGCTGATAATATGATCTTAAGCGACTTTACATTGCAGGCTACCGGCGCCACATATTCAAACGTATTGGATTTTACCGGCGGCACCAATAATCTGACTTTCGACGGAATGATTTTCGAAGGTGTTTCTACCATTGCCGGAACTTCAACCAATAATGCCGTTGTGTACAATACCAGCAGTCTTGATAGCAACACAACATTCCGTAATTGCAGTATTCTGAATGGCTCAATTGGTATGTATCTGTACAATAGTTCTACTGTAATTGATGTGAACCTGTTGATTGAAAACTGTACCATTACCGGATTTTCGAACTATGGTATCAATGCCTATTATCACACAAACGGTATCATACGAAACAATACAATAATTTCAGCCGATGGCTCAAACGCAGCTTCAACCGTGTATAGTCTCCGCCCTTACTATTTCGATTTTGGAACTGTCACCGGCAATAAAGTAGTTGCCAGCGGAACAGGAACAAACTACGGTCTTTACGCCTATTATATGGATGCCGCCACCGGTTCGGAAGGAATAGTTGCCAACAACTTCATATCAGCCGGAAGAGTCGGAAACACCACCACGGTGTACGGTATGTATATGGGAACCAATACCTATCTGAATGTATATGCCAACTCGGTGAATATCATTAATACTGCTACAACATCGCGGGCATTTTATCTCACAGGTGGTTCGAACTACAATATTGTTAATAATGTTTTTGCCAATAATGGTGGTGGACATGCCTATTACATCGGAACGATTGCAGCTGTTGTGACCAGCAATTACAACGACTTATATACAAACGGAACCACACTGGCTTATTGGTCAGCTGCACGCGCCGATCTGGCTGCTCTCCAGGCTGCAAGCAGTAAAGATTTGAACTCAGTATCGGTTAATCCTTCTTTCAATTCGGCTACCGATCTGCATACCTATGCGCCGGGACTCAGCAATTTCGCAACTCCTCTGACAGCTGTAACCGTCGATATCGATGGCCAGCCGCGTAGTGCAACCACCCCCGATATCGGCGCCGATGAATTTGATCTGATGAACAACGATATGGCCATCCTGAAACTCACCGCTCCGATTCATTCATGTGGTGGTGTAGCTGAAAATGTCAGCATTGAAATTAAAAACATCGGATCAGTAACCCTCACTTCATCCAAAATCAGCTGGAAAGTAAATGGTGTTGCACAAACGCCTTATTACTATGCTGGCCCGCTGGCACAGGGCGCCACAACACAGATTACAATCGGCTCCTACACTTTTCTTACGGCTCAGACTTATGATTTTGAGATTTATGTTGACTCAATCAATGGCGGACCTGATCAGAATCACAGCAACGATACGCTTATCATAAATGGATACAGAACTTCGCTGGGTGGTGTCTATACCATTGGCGCAACCGGCGATTATACCACCATTGTTGCTGCCGCCAACGATCTGATGAGCCGCGGCGTATGCTCTGCTACAACTTTCAATATCCAATCAGGAACATACAACGAAAGTATCTCTCTTTCAGAAGTTCCTGGAGCTTCGCTGACCAATACCATTACTTTTCAGTCTGCTTCGGGCAATGCTGCCGATGTCAGTATCGATTATGCATCGGCTGGAGCCAACGACAACTTTGTATTCTGGTTCAATGGTGCTGATTATGTCAGCCTGAAAAACCTGAGTATGACCAACACCGGATCTACTTACGCTGGTGTAGTTGTCATTTCAGGAAATGCTAACCACAACACCATTGACCATTGCGTACTTACAGGGAAAGCCGACATTACCTCATCGGCCAATACCTATGTTGTAAACAATAAAACCGGTCTTGATCATTTCAATACCCTTTCCAATAACGTGATCAACAACGGTTCGCGTGGTATTTACTGGTATGGTTCAGGTACAACATCAATTGAAAATGGCAGCGTTATTACCGGAAATGTTATTAATAACTCCGGCAATTATGGTTTGTATACCTATTACACCGGATCATCACTGATTTCGGGCAACACCGTTAATCAGACCAGTGGCAGCACTTATTCTACTTTTTATGGCTACTACATTGGTTATGCCGATACCTCTACTGTAACAAAGAATGTCGCCAATATTCTTGGAACTACCACAGTATATGGAATGTATATTTATTATTGCGATGGATTTGCAGGAAATCAGAACCTGGTTGCCAACAACATGATTTCGGCTACTTCGGTTTCAGCTACAGCTACCATTTACGGACTCCGCGCATATACTTCCAATTACACACAGTTCTACAATAACTCTGTACTGGTTACCAGTTCAAACGGCCGCGCTTTTGATCAGTACAACGGCGGAAACCTGACCCTGACCAACAACAGTTTTGTTAATGCATCGACCGGTTATGCCATATATGCCAACACAACCACAGGTATTGTTGCCAGTAACTACAACAACCTGTTTACAAACGGTGTGAATGTGGGCTATTACGATGCCGCTGCCCGTGCTACTCTTGCCGATTGGCAGGCTGCCAGCAGCTTTGATGCTGCATCGGTTTCAATGGACCCGAATTATCTTGCAACTTTTGACCTGCACACATTCGATGCTGCATTCAACAATCTGGGAAAGCCCATTGCCGCTGTGACCGACGATATCGATGGTCAGGCGCGCGATGGCGCAACACCCGATATCGGTGCCGATGAATTCTCTCCCTTATACAATGAAATGGCCATGGTTGAATTCACCTCGCCATATTTCGAATGTGCCGGAACCAGCAATGTATCTGTACTGTTTTCAAACAATGGTCTGAACCCTGTTACTGCTGCCGTTATCGACTGGACAGTTGATGGTGTGCCGCAAGCTCCGTTCACTTTTGCCGGTAATCTTGTTTCGCTCGACGACACAGTGGTGACAATTGGAACCATTACTGTTGATGCTACAGTGAAAAACATCCGTGCATGGGTGGCTTCTGTCAATGGAACGACCGATGATCATCCGGTCAACGACACCATTCAGACAACTGCTTCGGCTGCATTGGCCGGAACATTCACTGTTGGTGCCACCGGTGACTATGCTACACTGAATGCTGCTGCTACCGATATCAATACTAAAGGTGTTTGTGGTCCGGTTGTTTTCAATGTGCTTCCCGGAACATATACCGAACAGTTTACACTTGATAATGTCTTTGGAACTTCGGCTGTGAATACAGTCACATTCCAGTCTTCGACTGGTGACAGCTCTGATGTAATTATTCAGTATGCAGCCAGCTCAACAACCGACAACTTTGTCGTGAATCTGAAAAATGTGTCTTATATCATTCTTCAGAATCTGACAATGACTGCTACTGGAACCAGTTATGGTACTGTTCTGAATTTTGCTGGAACAGAAAATATTACGGTCAGTCATAATGAACTGAATGGTGTTGCCATCAGTAGCTCATCGTCCAACTTCGCCGTTATTTATAGTGGCACAACCGATGATAGTTACAATGAAATTTCGAACAACCGCATCACCGCAGGTACTTATGGAATCAGGCTCTACGGCTCGTCTTCGAATGCGCCTGAAACCGGAAATATCTTCGCAAACAACTACATTGACGGATACACCTATTATGGTGTGTATGCCTATTATCAGCACGACCTGACAGTGACCGGCAACCACGTCGAATTCGATTCTACTACGTCCTACTCAACCAACTATGCTTTGTATATGGGCTACGTCAGTGGTGCATCGCAGATTACAGCCAACAATGTTGCAGCTGGTGGAACCAGTACTTCGTATGGTCTGTATCTGACCAGCATTACGGGGGATGTAAATCAACCTGTACTGGTGGCTAATAACTTCATTACCATTGCCCGGGGAACTTCGACTATGTATGGAATATACGGTGGCTCGGGTTCCAATATTACCATTGCGCACAACAGCATTCATCATATGGTAACCGGCGGAACAACAACACGCATGTTCTACACTGCTTCGGCATTCAAAGCCGACACGGTGGTGAACAATATTCTGTATGCTTCGGGCAATGCGCAGGGGTACTATTTACTGTACAACCCGGCTGTTCTCGATTACAATGCCATTTACACAACCGGTAACTACGGTTATGCTAATTCAACTACCTATGCTTCGATGGCCGCATGGCAGGCAGCCGGTTTCGATGTAAACAGCATCAATACCGACCCGCAATACACTGGCTGGATGAATCTGCATGTTGCTAACCAGATGCTGAACGGAACCGCCATGCACCTTGCTTCGGTATCCACCGATATCGACGGAGATGCACGCAGCGTTTCATCTGATATTGGTGCCGACGAATTCACCCCAACAGGCCTCGATGCAGCCATTGTCTGGCTGGGACCACTCAAACCAGTTACCCCTGGCAGCTTGCCTGTTCAGGTGATTGTTACCAATGTTAAAACAACTCCGATTACGGCTCTGTCACTCACCTACACCGATGGCATCACGCCGGTAACCGAAAGCTTTACTGGTCTGAACCTGCTTAGCAACGAATCCGACACGCTTACATTTGCCGCTCCGTTTGCATTCTCGACCTACACAACGTTGTATGCATACATCAATTCGGTAAATAGCCTGACGGATGACCTGCAACTGAATGATACCACCGTGACCAGCACTTTGTGTTCGGTTCTCGCCGGTACTTATTCAATCAACCCTGCCCTGCCGGTATCAACCACCAACTTCACTTCGTTTACGTCTGTCATCGACGCATTGTATTGTGGCGGTATCAGCAGCAATGTGACTTTTGAGGTTGCCAGCGGTACCTACAACGAACAGATATCGCTCGGACCTGTCAGCGGAACCAGCCCTGGTAGCAGAATTACATTCACATCAGCTACCGGCAATCCTGCCGACGTGATTATCACTTACGCTCCGGTTGTTTCAACCGCAAACTACATTCTGAATATTGATGGAATTGAGTATGTGACTTTCGAAAATATGACACTGACCAATTCCGGTACTGCACTGGGACATGTAATTGATTTTACAGGAAACAGCGATTCGGTTATTATCCGCAACAATGTGCTGAATGGCATTGTGAATGCATCGACATCGACTGCTTTTTCTGTGGTTTATTCCGTTGGAGACCTGAACAACAATACCATTTTTGATGGAAATACCGTCAACAACGGAAACAGTGGTATTTACGTGAAAGGCGTTGGCACTGCTGACCGCGAAACAGGTGTGAAAATCATCAACAACACCATCAGCAACTTCTCCTATTATGGAATTTATTCCTATTACACAACCGATTTGTACATTGATGGAAACACCATCATCAGTGCGCCTGAATCAGGTACCTACACTTCGCTGTATGGTATATACACTAGTAGTCCTGATTCACTGAAAACACTTTCAAACAACACTGTTATTCTTTCGCCTGTTTCGAGTGCTTATGGTGTTTACATGTCTACTGTTGTCAATTCTGCAGCATCACGTGCTCCGGTATTCAACAACATGATCAGTGTTACTTCGTCGGTTTCATCATCGACTACTTTTTATGGAATGTACTTCAGCACTGCCAGCTACGTCGATGTGAATTACAACTCCATTTATGTGCGCAATACATCAACCAGCAGCAATGGATTGTACATGAGCTCCGGAAGTAACTTCAGATTACTGAACAATAACCTGGTGAATAACGGCGGTGGCCGCGCCATCTATGCCGGCTCATCGGTTCTCAGTAGCTCGGATTACAACAACCTGTACACCAATGGGGCTACGCTCGGCTACTATACCGCTGCACGCGCCGACCTGGCTGCATGGCAGGCTGCATCTTCGATGGATGCGCATTCTGTTTCATTGATGCCTAATTTCTACAGCGAGCAGAATCTCCACCTGGTTGACTTCTCGCTCATGGGTCTTGCAACTCCGGTTGCATCAGTACTCAATGATATCGACGGCGATGTGCGCGATGTAACTACACCCGATATCGGTGCCGATGAGTATTCACCCATTACCACCGACGCCGGTATTTCTGCTTTCAATCAACCACTGCTGGTTACTACTGCTGGCTTGAATGATATCAGTGTGACCATTACCAACTATGGTAGTTCACAACTCGATACTGCACAAATTGAATGGTCCTGGAACAATGTTCCGCAAACAACCTTTCATTGGTCGGGGGCACTTTCTTTCGCTCAGAACGAAGACTCCGTGCTGCTTGGCAACATCATGCTGGCGCCAGGTATTTCAAAAATCAAGGTCTGGACAAGCATGCCGAACAATGTGGCTGATTTGAACAATCCAAACGACACAACTGAGATTACTGTTGTGGCCTGTGATGGTCCCCTCGCCGGAAATTACACCATCGGTGCAGGCGGCGACTATACCACCTTTGCCGAAGCTACAACCATGCTGCATAATTGTGGTATCAACAGCCTTGTGATTTTCGATGTGTTGCCGGGTACCTATGCTGAAAACGTTCTTGTTGATTATATCCCTGGTGCCAGTGCGGTCAATACTGTTACTTTCCGCTCCCAGAGCGGTGCACCCACTGATGTTGTGCTAATGCCTGTCGTGCTCAACAGCGATTTGTCGGTGGTGCAGTTCAATAATACCGACTTTGTTACGTGGCAAGACATGACCATCAATGGTCTTGCTCATTCTTTTGTCAGAGGTATTACATTAATCAACGAAAACAAAGGCCTGACCCTGAGTGGCAATGTCATTCACCTGCCCGATGTAAGTTCGAATACCAATAATATTACAGGTATTTACGATGCTGCTTCAAATGATTCCGCGCTGACCATTGTCAATAACACGGTCAACAACGGCTCATATGGAATGTACCTGAGTGGTACTTCGGCAACTGAGCTTCAAAGTGGATCTGTTATCAGCGGAAATACCATCAATGGCTTTGCAAGTTATGGTATGCGTGTTTATTTCATGAATGCACCAGTAGTTTCGCAGAACTACATTTACACAGATACAATGACCTATACGGCAATTTATGGTTTGTATGCCGGATATTGCGACAATGCAACACTGATTGAGAAAAACAAAATCATTCTTCCGGCCAATATGGACGGCTATGGTTTGTATCTGTATTACAACGACGGAACAAGTGTAAATCCGGTAACTGTTGCAAACAATTTTGTTTCAATCCGCGGAAACAATGGCCCTACTTCAAATGGTGTGTATATGTCAACCTGCAATTATCTGAACTTTGTTTTCAACAGTGTAAACCTGTATGATAATTACACCAGCTCACGTGCATTCTTTGTAACAGGTGGTGCAAACAACACCATGTACAGCAACATTATTGCAAACACGGGGCTTGGATTTGCCGTGTACTTCAGCACAACCACAGCGGTTTCGGCCAGCGACCGCAATGTGCTGTATACTGGTGGTTCTGTATTGGGTTACTACTCGGCCAACCGTATAGATTTGGCTGCATGGCAGACTGCCACAACGCTTGATGCACATTCGTATAGTTTCAATCCGCTGTTCTTCAGCAATACCGATCTGCACGTATTCCTGGCAAGCCTGAACGCAACCGCTTATCCGATTGCTTCGGTTACTACAGATATTGACAACGATCCGCGTGGAAGTTCTCCCGATATCGGCGCCGATGAATTCACGCCACTGCCGGTTAACCTTGGAATTACACATCTGTTGAAACCTACCAACGACTTCGGCCTGACTTCGGAAAGCGACACTGTGAAACTGCGCGTGTTCAACTACGGAGCCAATACCGCTACCTCGTTCAATGTGACGTATCAACTCAATGGAACGACCATTCAGACTCAACCCTGGACTGGTTCACTGCTTTCAGGAGCTACAGTTGATATTGAATTCACTACATTGTTCACACCGCAGGCAGGACCCAATGAACTGAAAGCCTGGGTGACCATTGCTTCGGACGGCGATCATGCCAACGATACCATCGCTTCAATTTATAAAGGTGTTCCTTTCCTGAGTATACCATATGCCGACGATTTCGAAAGCATGGATTACTTCGGAACAAACATCGTTGACAAAGGCTGGGAGCTTGGTGCACCAACAGGAACGGTTATCGGTTCGGCTTACAGCCCTGCTAATGCATGGAAAACCAACATCGATGGAAACTATGCAAACAGTCAGACCAATGTGCTCTACACACCGGTATTCGACTTTATCCATGCATACAATGCGCAACTGAAATTCCAGCATTGGTACGATACCGATACACTGGATGGCGGCTATGTTCAGTACACCAACAACGGTGGAATTACCTGGAACAACCTGGGTGTTGTCAACGATCCGAACGGTACCAACTGGGCGCCGGATTATGTAAACACCGGATACGGCTGGAGCGGTCATTCCGGCGGATGGGTCGAGTCTTCAATCGATTTGTCGGCGTTCAACTTCAATCCGTTCGGCGTTCAATTCCGTTTCATCTTCTTCTCCAATTCCATTGGCAGCAATGGTGACGGCTGGGCCATCGACAATTTCGAAATTTACATTCCGCAGGCCGACATCGATGCCGGTGTGGTTGAAATTGTTTCACCATCCGGAACACTTACTCCTGGCGTTACCGAACCTGTGACCGTGAAAATTGTCAACTTCGGTATCAATACGCTCACTTCGATTCCGGTGGTTGCCAAAGCCAATACGGGTCAACCGCCAATGAACGGAACATGGACCGGAACGCTCGCTTCGGGCGATACGGCTACGTTTACCTTCCCTACCAACTACACGCCGATTACCGTTACCAGTTTCGACCTGTGTGCGTATACCGACATCTCCAATGACTACCTCACTTTCAACGACACCACTTGCGTTACACTGTTGACCAATGTGGGTATTGAAACCAACACCTTTGCAGGTATATCCGTCAGCCCGAATCCGGCCAATGATTTCACTGTGCTGGAATTCGATGCTAACATAAGCGAAGAAGCAGTCATTACACTTACCTCTGCCGATGGAAAAACAGTGCGCCGCATGCTGGTAAACATCAGCAACGGCGAAAATGCAATCCGCATCGAAACTGCCGACCTCGCAGCAGGACTCTATTCATGGACTTTGAACAGCAGCAACGGTTCCGAAAACGGAAAACTGATGATTGCCCGATAATCCTGATTTCAGATTTCTACAAAAAAGACTGCCCTGCGTGGCAGTCTTTTTTTTTTGATATTGAATGTTATACCAAAATGAATTGTATTGAGGTCTAAACGTTGTACGTTGTGTTTTACGTCACCATTCAACCTAATGACTTAATGAACTCGCGAAGCGTTGTGCCTTGTGCTCTGTGCCTTGCGCGTTGTGCATTGTGCGTTGCGCGTTGTGCATTTTGCGTTGCGCGTTGTGCGTTGTGCCTTGAGCCCTGTGCCTTGTGCGTTGTGCCTTAAGCCTTGCGCCTTGTGCCTTGCGCGTTGAGCATTGTGCGTTGCGCGTTGTGCCTTGTGCATTGCGCATTGCGTCTTGAGCCAACACGCAGCAACAGCATCAAATATTTCTTACACAAACATAAAAAGCTTTGCCCCATCACTGAAGCAAAGCTCAAATCTACACGATCAACTATCTCTTAAAACGAATACGTTACGCCGCCCAGAAAACGGAAGCGATACGTTGGATAATGATCCCACAACATATATCGCTGTGCAGCTATATTGCTGAATTCAAGAAATGCAGACAAGACTTTTGAATACTTGTACTCAATGCTGAGATTGGCATCAATAGCGGGTTTTAACTCGGTTGGCGGAAGAGCAACATAAGTCATAATATTTCCATAGTTAACTTTCGCATAGCGCTTTCCAATATAATACACTCGGGTGCTTACCATGATTTTATCACCAATGTTATATCCAAGCCCAAGCATACCTTCAAAATCAGGAATGTTGTACGCTTTTTCATTACTCAGAGCTTCGGCCTGATTGTAGGCCACCATCAGCAACCCTTTCCACTTGTTGCCGATCTGCAACACACCATTGAATTCACCACGGAACCAGCTTACTTTATCATCATAAACCACCGTCATCTGGTTTTCGAGATACGACAATGAATCGTCGATGACAAACAACGGACAATTCTCAATTTTCCGGTTGCTGGCCATAATGGTATAACTGAACGAACGTGCGATGCTGCCCCGGATTCCACCATACAGCATTTGAGTCGTTTTCGAATAATCGCTCCTGACAAAATGATGAATAAACGGATTTTCGTTGGCCAGCGAACGGAACGAATGATATTTCAATTCACCGTCCAGACCTCCGAAAGCGCTCAGTATGCCTGGCAACAGATTCAACTCAAGTCTAATCTCCGGAAAAAAATGCGCCTGCGAAGTTGAATCGGTTTCCAGCGTGATTTTCGGTGAAAACTCAATGAACAACGGCCCGGTAGTAGTGCTGATATACGGCGCCAGATCTACCTTTCCTGCATTGAATGTTTCAAAGCCGCGGTTCTGAAAATAATGTTCACCATCATAACGCAGTCCCACCATTTGTTCTTTGCTCACTTTCTTCAGCCAATCAACACGCTTGTTCAGAAAGCCCGAGACCGCAATGCTATTTTCGGTGGCATTGAAAATATTCCAGAAGCAATGGTATTCCAGATCGGTGCGGTAATTTAAATGCGACGAATCGGCATGCGTGCTGTACCACGAAAGACGACCGCCAGCGTCGTTGTAGCGCTGTTTGATGTCGTCTTTATCGGTTGACAACCATTGTGTCGAATCCGCTGGAAGCATTAATGAATCGGGTTTGAATCCATAATAATGTACCACATCGCGCTCGAAAAACATTTTGCCTGATATGGTGTATTTTGGCTTTATCAGCGATCCGTACACATCCACTTCGTTGTCGCTGAAACCGGCATAAGCATATTCCGGAATCTTTCCGTTCGAAGAAAAATGTTTCATATGCAAACCAAAACTTTTCTTTTTATCGCGTTTGGTATTCACAAACAATTCGCCGTAAGGACTGCGTCCCGTACCAAATCCCACACGAAGATAATTGCCGTACAATTCGCTGAAAGCTTCGCCCGACATTTTTGCAGCAGTGATGGGTTTGGTCTGATAACCTATTTTCAGCGGCTGTGCAAACACCGAATATTTCATGGTCGCTTTCGGAATCTCGACACTCTCAACCGTAGGGCTGAACTGCTTCTTCGGAAAATCCATCAATGTTGGATCATACGTGGTAAGAATAATCAGTTCTTCACGATACACAACAGTATCCTTGGGCTGCGTCTGCGCATTCAACTGTTTCCCGCTTGCAAGCAACAGAATAGTTCCCAGAAAAATGATAATTGCTTTCATATGCTTACTCGTTTTGTCCGTTTATAATTTCTTCGCCTTCACCATTGCTGCTCTGTTCTGCCTGCTTTTCAAGCGCAACGATGTTGTCGAGTTTTTGTTTTGCTTCGGCCAGCAGATCTTCGCCTTTGTAATTGTCAATCACACTTTGCAACGTGTATTTCGCCTGATAATAATTTCCGGTTGCTACATACACATCGCTCAATAGAATAAATGATTTTGCAACCCAAAATTCAAACGATGCAAAATCATTGATCAGATCAAATACAAGCTTCTCCGACTCGGTGTATTTTCCGTTCTGATATTCAATCAATGCCAGATGATAATTGGCTTCAGCACCCAGCTCCGATGATTTCAGTTTTACCAGTTTCAGAAATTCGGCCTGTGCCTGCGGTAAATCATTCAGCTGATAAGCCGACCGCGCAATAACGGCCATGGCATCGTTCTTTTCACTTTCCGGAATCGATGCATTATCGATGACTTTCTGCGCTGAAACAATGGCTTCCTGATACTGATTGTTGCTGAAATATGCCGACATAATATTCCGCTGCGCTTCGTGCTTGTTCGACATCGATTGGGTCACCCGCTCCAGCTCAGTATAGCGCTCAATGGCTTTCGGATAATTTTTCTGATTGGTATAGATGCGTGCTGATTTCAGCAACGATGCTTCGGTGTTGG
>Ga0209373_10002457_pt1 | contig 18596 bp, 18 predicted proteins | sample Higcelweek5metaG_FD_187173 | JGI IMG/M metagenome (GOLD analysis project Ga0209373, IMG submission 187173) | Freshwater pond sediment microbial communities from the University of Edinburgh, under environmental carbon perturbations - High... | ecosystem: Environmental > Aquatic > Freshwater >... | reverse complement strand
TCGAACCCCGATGCCGTTGTTGCGGGCTGCGAACTTGATTGTCCGCACCGAAACCCCAATTGACATATAGTTTTTGTTAACGCCAGCCCTTTTGTCTCCGCCCAAGCTGGCTAAATATTTTATTGTCAGCATAACAGCTCGCCTGAAATGCTTCTCTCATTTTTTTTTGTCCTGCTCAAATGCAAAACCAATGTTTGTAAAAGAACGTCTCTGTCAAAGTACCAGTCTCCGCCCGAAAAGGCTAAACTGCTAAAATTCTCTCGGCCAACGAGCGTCTCTGTCGAACCGAACGGAATTAAAAAAGTCCTGCCCGGAAAAGTACTGATCTCTCAAGCTGCGCGTCACTGTCGTAAAAGCTTGTCCTCTACAAAACTGTCACCGAAGAACGTCCGTGTCGAACCCGCAAAAAACTGTCAACGGAGACAATTAGGAGTTGGCGTTAACGGACGGAACTATATGCAGGGCTGGAATTCGGAGCGACACACTGTCGACCGATAAGCTGCTGATGCGAGAACGCCGCTACGCACGCCCTCCGCCGCCAGACTTGACATATAGTTTTTGTTATGGGCTAGCCATTCATTTCTCTCGTTATGTTTCTCTAAAATCATTATTCTCAATATTTTGTCGAGCTTGATGCTAAATCGTCGCCGAAATTGTCTGTCGAGTAAAATTCTCCGCCGAAATGAAAAGCAAAAGCGTCAAGCCCCGAAAAATTGTCTGCCGAGCATTTTGTTTTTTTCTCCTAAAATCAAAACTGTCAAAATAGGAGAGAAGCTCCAATCCAAATTGTCCGCGAGCTTTTTTCTCCGCCGAAATGAAAAACCAAGTCGTCTAGCCCAGAGAAAATGTCAGCCGAGCGTTTTTATTTTTTGTCTTAAACACCAAATTGTCAAACGAGGAAAAATCCTCCGCGAAAAACTGTCCGCTGGCATTAAAAACGTTTGTTGTCAAGTTGTTAAACCGTCATTTGCCCGGCTGGTATGGTTGCCCATAACGGTCGGAACTATATGCAGGGCTGGGTTCGGAGCGACCCACTGTCGACCGATACGTTGCTGATGCGAGAACGACACAACGCATGCCCTCCGCCGCCAGACTTGACATATAGTTTTTGTTAGCTGCTAGCCATTCATTTCTCCCGTTATAAATTTTTAAAATCATTATTCTCAATATTTTGTCGAGTCGGATGCGAACACCGTCGTCAAAATTTTCTGTCTGTAAAATTCTCCGCCGGCATGAAAAACCAATCTATCAAGCCCCGAGAAAATGTCTGCTGAGCCGTTTGTTTTTTTCTCCTAAAATCAAAACTGTCAAAATAGGAGAGAAGCTCCAATCCAAATTGTCCGCCGAGCTTTTTTCTCCGCCGAAATGAAAAACCAAGCCGTCTAGCCCAGAGAAAATGTCTGCCGAGCGTTTTGCTTTTTCTCTTAAACACCAACTTGTCAAACGAGGAAAAGTTCTCCGAGTAAAATTGTCCGCTGGCATGAAAAACGTTTGTTGTCAAGTTGTTAAGCCGTCATTTGCCTGGCCGATATGGTTGCAGCTAACGTACGGAACTATATACAGTTGGGGATTGCGGGTTGCTTGCCTGTCGAACCCCACCGAGGTTGTTGCGGGCTGTGCGGTTGATTGTCCGCACTGAACCCCCAATTGCTATATAGTTTTTGTTAGCGCCTGGCCTTAAATTTTTTTCTTTGGTTAACATCTCAAATATATATTTTTTGTCTCTGCGAAAACCCTGTCTGTCATTATTTTTCTCCGCGAACGTAGAACGCTGTTGGAGGTTTTAATTTTTTGGGGAGGGTTTTTGAAAACCTATCTAGCTGCACAAATGTTGAGAAGCGGGAAGGGGAGAAGGCAAGCTCTTTTGCATTTTTTTCTAATGCAAATGTGCTTGCCTTTGTGCGGTAGATTGCTCCGCCCTTCGCGACCTGTGTTTTATTGTATTTGTCTGCTTGCGCAAAACTGTCGGTATGAAAAGTTTAGCTGTCGAACCGAGAAAATTTGTCTACAATGGCTGTTGCAACTTTTCAGAAGCGAGTTACAACTTTTCAGGAGCAAGAAATAACTTTTCAGCTACGAGTTTCAACTTTTCAGGAGCAAGAAACAACTTGTCAGACGAGAGTTACAACTTTTCAGACACAAGAAATAACTTTTCAGACGTGAGTTGCAACTTTTCAGAAGCAAGAAATAACTTTTCAGACGAGAGTTACAACTTTTCTTTCGGTCATTCCATAAAACATGGAATACATTCCATTTTTTTAGTTTGAGCCTTTAAGTACTAGTCCGCTAATTGCTTTGTATTGTGGCGCTGATGCACCAAATACTGACTTAACGTACATTTTTACATCGACAGAAATGTCGACAATGCCGGTTAATGGGCTGTAGAGGGCTTGGTCTCGTGCAATGCGGGCAGTTGTCAAGGGAACTGAGGCGTTAATAACATCGAGGTTTTTGCTGCTTAGGTCGTTGTAGAGGGTTGTTAACCCTGCGACTGACAATTCTGTCTCGTTAGGGGCGTACTCGGGAACTGTGGTGAGCAGTTTGATGAGTTTGTCGAAGTTGTCGAGCCTGTTGTCGAAACTCATTTGAGAGGACGAGCTTTCTTTAACCGTTTTACCTTCAGCTTCGGCAGCTTGTTTCTCTTCGTCGGTCATTTTAGGGGTTGCCCTGCGGCCTTGCAGTTTGCGGATTAAGGTTGTTGCTTGGTCGTCGGTTGAAGATGATGAACCAGATGCTTTGAGAGAGTTGCCAACCCTTGTGATGAGCTTGCTTAATGGTTCGAATGCCTCTTCCCGAGCGCTTGTCGCATTTTTATTTACAGATTCGGCCTGATTGAGATTGCTGATTACTGCTTTAGCATTACCTAAAAGGTTGTTGAGAGCAGAAAGCTGTATGCTTCCTCGTGAGGGGTTGTAAGCGGCGCCTAAACCGCTAACGTTTACTACTAGTTTTTCAAAATTTGCCACATTTTTAGCGTGGCCTGTTTCACTTACATTTGACATAGATTTTAAATAAAGGGTGAATATTAAATGTTTATCGTTTCCGAATATAGAAATTTATTATGAGAAACAGTTAATTAAACAGAAAATTTGTGCAAGTGAAAATTGAAATAAGCGAGAAAGCTACGGTTGATGGGGCTTGCAGCGTTTTGCTTGCCCACACGAGAGGTTTGTATTTCTTTAATTATCTAAATTTTGAATAAACATAAATGGGCTGAAGTCAATTGGATTGTCCTTAGAGAAGTATTTTACTTTACTTTCCTTTTCAATTTTACCATTTCTTGTCCATCTTATATTCCAATTTACGTTACATGCTTGAATAATTGGTTTAATTAGTTCTCCGTCAAGAGTCTCAACGTCCCAACACCAATTTGGTAATCTCTTTTTCGATTGATAAGGTTCCACATCCCATAATTCAATCTTATTAAATTCATTTGGAGTTTTTGTTGTCTTACAGACCTCAATTAGCGGTTTATAAAATGTAAGATCGGATTCGGCATAACCGCGAATTGGGAATTGAATAAATCCCATTTTTCTCCAAAAGTGTTCTGATTCTCTTGGCTCACAAAAAAGCTTAATGGCAATTATTCCCTTGTCTTTGAATGGCTCAGATAACATTTCGAAGAATTTTTTTCCTAACCCCATTCTCCGATAGTCATAGTGGATTTCCATTATGTCGATATCGAGGAAAAAGGCATTTTGATGCCAAACAACAAAACCAATTGGAGTGTCATTTAATTCTAAACTAATCAATTCATTTCTTTCAAATGAATTCTTGATAATATTCCAATTGCAATAAAATCCATCATCATATTTTTCACTCTCTAGAATCAACCAATCTTCAATTTCTTTTAAGTCTGCTTGTGAGGGTGAAAAGTTTATTTTACACTCATTCTCCATATTTGATAGTCTTTTTGATATAACCCAGAACTCGTATATTTCATCAAGTTTTTACCACTTTTCGTTAACTTCTTTTGTCATTATACACGTTTACCCACACGAGAGAACTCGTGCGGGAACGGGGCTAAGTTTATTATTACTGAAAATTTAAGGAAAGATATTTATTTCAATCTTCTGCCTTTGTGCTCGTATTCAGTTCCATCTGGATATACATCGCGATCATCAATTATTGGACCTTTTTCAATTCCACCCCATTTAGTTTCAGCAGACATAGTTGTTACTCTAATGCCTCCGTTATAATCTTCTACGGTTCTGATGGCAATCAATTCTCCAGATTCATTCCTAATTTGACTTACTTTTTCTGACATAATTTCGAAAGTTTAAATTAAACAATAAATTTTATCTAATAAAATTAATGACATTTCAAAGATATGTTTAAATAAAGCATCCTATTTAAGGATTTTCGTTCTTTATCGTTTTAGCAAAAATTTATTTAGAAGGAGGAGTCCGTTTGTGTGGTGCAACAGGAACTGTTTTGGGGCCAGGTTTTGGAGCATCAGGATTCTTTCGTGGTGTTGGTGATGGTGTTGACCTTTTGTGAGGTACCACCGGTACTGTTTTTTGTGCCATGATTTTGTGATTTAGTTATTATATTATTTCAATTTGATCTATCTCCTTCATGATCCTATCGGTTTCGGATAGGGCCACAATGATTTTTTGGTAATGCAGGATGTCTTCAAAATTGAGGGTGCGGCCTTTACGGTCTTTGAGCCATTTTTGGGCGGGCTGGTAGCCACCAATGTAAAAGTTCCAAGCCGAAGTTGGCACATTGGCAAAAAATTGAGTGTCGTTGATATAGACAGCACCTAAATAATCGGGGTAATGTATTTCTCCGTTTTCATCGGGTAGTTCCGGGCAATAATCGTAGGTTACAAAACGTGGTTTATCAACCACATTGTTGCCTCCTTCGGGATATTGGGTGATGTATTGTTCAACTACGGGTGATTCTAACAAATGGATTTGACGTAATTCGCTACCCAACTTTACCAATTGCCAGAATGTGTCGACGGATGGATATGGAACACGTGGAAAATCGATTTTCAGGAATTCTTTGTATTTCTCGCGGTAGGTAGGTGAATGCAACACAGCGTAGATGTAATCTAAAATATCTATTGGTGCGAATGTGGTTGGAGACAGGGCATGCCCTGTCTCTACAACGGGTTCGGGAACAAATGTTAAACCTAACCGTTCAGCTATTTGGTTTACAATTTCCATGTTCAAATTGGGGATGCGCCCACTGCTTTGATTAATGGTTTGTTGAGCGGTGGTTTCGTTTAAGAGATAAAGAGGAAAAACATAATTTACCTCACCAGTTTGAAGAGACACAGAACACCGTTCTGATATTTTATTCGAAATAAAAGCATGTTGAAAATCAAATGAAGTCTGCTGTCGGCATGTTAAGAGGGCTAAATTACTTTTAAGCATATGTTTCATAATGCCATCTCTTGGCCTTCCCATCAGACCATTTGAAACACCTGTATAGATTGTATATTTGTAATCAAAAGGTCTATAATCAATCGTTGATATTACAGGTTTATTGGTTTTTATATCTTTAATTGCATTTTCAACTTTTTCAATTTTTTTTGGATTAAGAAGATATTTAGAAATGATTTCAGGTGCAGTTCTGTATTGTAAAGCTTGAAGTAATTCTTCTGCTTCCGTTCTTGTATTTTTAATTGATAATTCATCGAATTCTGTTGCGAGACCAGCGTTGCTTAACAAAAACAGTTCATCGATCTTAAATCCTTTTAGATATTTATCACTTCCAACAAAATCTTTTTTTACAAAGAAATAATTTGGAGACTCAGGTTTCAATTCATTCCAAACGAACGATTTCAAGGAGTTTTCGTGTAAATAGTTGTACTTGAAATCCCGTTTCCCAAACAGATCGAAATGAAACACCTGAGCCAACTCGTTTTTCTTTTTCTTCCCTGTTTTTACAAACAAGTTGATTGATACGCCCTGCATAATGTCGAACACATTCTGGTCGGGTGTGCCATCGGGGCAAACTTCTTTCTTTTTGGCATTTCCGTGCAGGTCGAGAATGTAGATTTTGTCGAAACTTTCCAACAGGTTCTTCCGCATTTGGCGGTGAATAATGCCATCGATAAAGCTGTTATTCGAAATGTAGGCCAATATTCCGCTTCCGTTTTTGTCGACAAAGTGTTGCCCAAAGCGGATAAACTTGATGTAGTCGTCGGAAAGGGGCTGTATGTTTCGTTCGTTTAAATCTTTCTTGTAATCGGCTGTAAGTTTTTCAATCCACTCGCTTTTGTTGCTGCTACTAACGCTGTAAGGCGGGTTTCCCATCACCACCATAACAGGCGTGTCGCGTTTAATGCGGTTGGCTTCGTTGGCCTCGCCACTTAACCAACTTGCAAAGAGGGTTCCGGTGTCGGGGTGGTGTTCTTCGAGGCTGTTGGTGAGGTAAACCTGAAACCGTTGGTTGCTGGTGGGCTTGTAACCTGTTTCGGTCAACAATAAATCGAGTTTAAGGTGTGCCATAGCATAACTTGCCATGAGCAACTCAAAGCCATTGAGGCGGGGTAACAGATGCGCTTCAACATAATTGCTCCAGATGCCTTGCTGCCCTGCAAACTTTTTGTGAATGTGTTTTACCACTTCTGCAAGGAAAGTACCTGTTCCCGTTGCAGGGTCGAGAATTTGTACGCGGTGAACTTCCTGTTCAACTTCTTTATATCCTTGTGAAGTGCGTTTGTCTTGCGACTGAGTTAGCACTTTTATTTTTGTTTTGCTTGTATCGGCAAGACCTTGTGGTAAGTCGAATTCAGTTTTTAGAATATCGTCGACCGCCCGAACGATAAAGTTTACCACAGGTTGCGGTGTGTACCAAACGCCACGAGCTTTTCGCAATGCGGGGTCGTACTCGCTCAGGAATGTTTCATAAAAGTGGATGATGGGGTCTTCCATTTTGGTAGCCGTACCGTAGTTTTTGAGAATCTCTTCGACATTGCAAGCCAAAAATATTTCGATTAAGCTATCGACAATCCAACGTATGCGGTCGTCGAGATCGGGACCAGCAATGTAACCAAATAGTTTGCGCAGGAAGGGGTTTGATTTTGGTATCAGTTCTGCCGCTTCCTGACGGCTAAAAGTGGGCAAAGTTGGGTCGTGCAAGCGAGCGGCAAACATACCGTAAGCAATGGTTTGCGCATACACATCGGCAAAACCTTTGGGTGTTATGTCGTGAATAAGAATTTCACGGAAAGCGTGCATTTGGTCTTTGAGGGTACTGTCCTCGTTGTGGGTTTCGTCGCTGGTCAGGGCTTTTTCAATTACATCGGAAAGAAGGCGGGCTTTGCCCGCCATCATTTCGGCAAGTTTTTTACTGCTTTTTATTGTTTGCCCAATGTGGGTACAAAAGTCTTTAATGAAGTTTTCGAAACTGGCAAAGTTCTCAGTCAAGGGTTTTATGCCTTTGTCGGTAACTTCACCAATTGCAATTTTGGTTACAAATTGTCCATCTATGTAAAGATGAAAGTCTAAATAGTCGGTGAAAATAAGGTTGTTCAACGAAGCTTTATATCTGTCGAACTGCTCTTTGTTTCCTGTTTTCTTTGCTCCTGAAAGGTCTTTGTCGCCAATGTCTTTGGCCTCGATAAACCCAACAGGAATATCCTTTTTTGTCAAGATGTAGTCGGGCGCTCCGCAACTCTGTCGTTTGGGTTCGTTTGTTGCCTGAATTGTCGGCACAATACTCTCGATAAGTTGTTGTAAGTCGCCACGGAATGTGTGTTCGGTTGCGTTTCCCAACTTGTAGCGTTGGTTGATGTTGAAAATGTATTGGTCTAAGGTCATTTTATAAAGGTCTTTTCAATTAAGCTCTAAAACTACAAAAAAAGCACGGGTGCGTTGGGGAAAAAACAGCTCTTTTGCAACCCGATTTTTTCATCGGGTTTGCAAATGTGCTGTTTTGCGGGTTGGGTGTTGTTGACCCTAATGCGCCCATCAGGCGCAAAGCGGGAGGGGAAAATTAAAACCTCTTGCGATGCGGCTGGCATTCTCAGAATCTATTTTGTTTTTTTTATTTTGATCTTTTCAAGGTTAAAATGAGGTGTCAATGAAGCGACACGGCTAGGCGCTAACGGACGGAACTATATGCAGTTGCCGACTGCGGGCGGTTTTCCTGTCGAGCCGCACCGCCGCTGTTGCGGGCTACACGGCTTGTTGTCAGCACGGAAACGGCAATTGACATATAGTTTTTGTTACCAGCAGGTTTTCTTTTCTGTTCTAATTGCAGTCCCATATTGTAATTATTTTATCTGAATTTAAGCTTATAAAGACATAAAAAAGAGTCGACAATTCGTTGCTGTCATTATAATCTTTCACCTCATTTTCAGGCATAACGTCCCATAAATAATCAACATTGGAATCTCCTTTTAGGTTATAATAAAGTGAATCCTTAAAAAGGTCTTTACCTGTCATTTTTAATGCAAGAGAATTGTAAAATGGCTTTGAACCATAACCAATAAATTTGCAATAATCACCGTCACAACATGGCCAATTCCAATCTTGCCAAGTGACTAAATCCGGTGTTTTCTTTTCTAATTCTGTCGTCTTTTGATTTACGATGTCCTCAATTTCTAGATCCGTCAACGATGGATTTAGAGTTTTAAGTTGTCTTTTAAGTTCAGCAATGTCGCCGTTACAAGTGAAAATATCTCTGTCGAGCAACTGTCCGCTTGCTAAACAGTCAGGGCAAATCGAAGTGATGTCTTCACCACCTAAAAATGCCTCTGCGTCAAAACAAAATTTTTCTTGTCCGCAAGTATCACAACTTGTCTTATGGTCAAGAAGTCCAATAAAAGTTTCTGGTTTGTCGAAATACTTGAATGTCATAAGTTGCTGTCTTTTTTAAACTTGCTGGTAACGGACGGAACTATATGCAGGGCTGGAATTCGGAGAGACCCACTGTCTGCCGATACAAAGCGGATGCGAGAACGCCGCTACGCACGCCCTCCGCCGCCAGACTTGACATATAGTTTTTGTTAGCGCCTGGCCTTCATTTTTTTTGTTTGGTTAACATCTCAAATATATATTTTTTGTCTCTGCGAAAACCCTGTCTGTCATTATTTTTCTCCTAGGACGTAGAACGCTGTTGGAGGTTTTAATTTTTTGGGGAGGGTTTTTGAAAACCTATCTAGCTGCACAAATGTTGAGAAGCGGGAAGGGGAGAAGGCAAGCTCTTTTGCAATTTTTTCTATTGCAAATGTGCTTGCCTTTGTGCGGCGGATTGCTTCACCCTTCGCGACCTGTGTTTTATTGGAATTGTCGGCCTGCACAAACCTGTCGGCATGAAAAGTTTAGCTGTCGAACCGAGAAAATTTGTCTACAATGGCAGTTGCAACTTTTACAAAGCAAGTTTTAACTTTTACGACGAGAGTTACAACTTTTACAACGCAAGAATCATCGGCTACAACGCAAGTTTCAACTTTAACAACGTCTATCGCAACTTTTACAACCCAAAAAACAACTTTTACAACGCGAGTTGCAACTATGCGGAAGCTCATTCCATAAAACAAGTAGGGCATTTCAATTTTTTACTTTGGACTTTTAAGCAACATGTCGCTAATTTCTTTGTACTGGGGCTTGTTGCACCGAATACTGATTTTTACATACATCTTAACGTCTAACGAAATGTCGACAACGCCAGAGAGCGGAGTCTAAAGCACTTGATCTCTTACAATACGGGCGTTGGTCAGAGGTGCAGATGCATTGATTACAGCCAGGTTTTTGGTGTTAAGTACCTCATTTTTATTTTTTCAACTTTTCTCATTTTAATACTTAACTATCTTTTCTGCATGTGTGCTATTATTGACACGAAGAAAATACATTCCAGGTAAAAGGTTTTTCATGTCGATGACTGTAATTTCATTATTAATAGTTTCCGATGTGATTTTTTTACCTGTACTGTCGAATAATGTAAAGTCGGAACCAAGCAAATTATCCTCTACAACTAAGTTAATCTGGTTGGTAACAGGGTTGGGATAGACTGAATAAATAGCAGTTCCAAACTCATTATACCCTAAAATATTCAATATATTGACTCTAACTTTAAGCCGAGTGTAACTTTCACAACTCATTCCAGTTTGGGAGGCAAAATAGTAATTTCCATCTACCAGTAGCGTTGTATCGGCCAATAGTGAACCTCCACTTTCAGCCCCATACCATTTGATATTATTCCCTTTGGCCAATAAATTGGCTGTGGTAGCGCCACTGCAAAATTGTTGAATGGTATCACCAATTGGAGCTTCTTCTTTTCCTATATTACCTACCACGAAAGCTGGTTCAAGAGTATAATCGAGTGAATTATTCTGTTCGTCACTCATAACAACCCGAATATCCCAAGCTGTTGAATCGGAAGTAATATAAGGTGCCAGACTCATCAAAGAGGTAGAATGAGGAGTTCCTTTTTCCCAATTATGCGTTTTTTTTATCTCAATTGTTTCTTCAATCTTCATTTTTTGCCAAGTCTCTGTTTGATTGCAGCGGATGAAAGCTTGAAATTTTGTTCCTTCCATCATTGTAACTCTTAACGTACTTTCTTCTCCAAAAATTAATTGATCTTCCGGGATGCCCTTTGAATTTCTGATCTGCATTGAAGTGATAACAGGGGGGGTACCATCACTACTATTATCAATATTAAATTGGTAAACAGCAGTAGCCATTCCACCGATACAGTTGATATGGTAGAAATTGTTCTTGATTTCCAATGTATTTAATCCTGGGGTTAAAGTAAAACTGGTTAAATCATGCATGATACCTGAATTAATAATTGTATTCTCTTTTTTAAGTGTGTAGTTTGAATAATAATAATCATAATTACGGGAATCATATAAAGCTGACTTGAATGTTGGTGGAGGGCAGTTTAATAGGGTCATCTGTGATGAATTATTAATAAATTGGATATTGGGATATATGGGACAGATCCCCAAGTTGACTATTCCACTATCGGGTGAAAAGTAATCTTCATCAGCAGCATCAATAAATTCATGGTTGGCAGTCCTGAAACGATTATTATACGTATAAAAAGGTCCAGTAGCGAGATAATCCAAATTATTACTCATATCTGTAACTTTTAAAAACAAATCACTAGCATATTTTGTAAGTCTTTTTTGTGCTTGATAGAATTGCCCCTCCCAATTAACCGAAGGAAGTCTTTCTCCGGAGCCTGATCCCCACCCAATATATTTTCCTATTTCTTCATCCGGATAACTTAAAATTGAACCAATAGACACTATTGGTTCAATGGCTTTACTTGGGATTGATAGATGTATATTTTGCATTTTAAAATCGTTGATACTATTGGTCAGATTGACCCCTTCATGGTAACCTGTAAGTGAATGACTGACCAAACGGATCTTTCGTTCATTGTTGATATCGCTTTGAATTTCTTCTAGTAAAAATGTGTAGCGATCAGAAAAGTCTGAGGTTGATAATTGTCCAAATCCTTGAAATAAATAATAATATTCACAAAAATCAAAAGGAGTTTTTAGCGATATATTGAGTCTATAATTAGGCTGATCATGCAAAAGGTCGCCTTTTTCAGTAATACCATTTATTGGAATTAAGTGTTTCGCATCACTTCTATCGAGGTAGATGGTATCCATTCCTGAAATAGGAATGTTTTCTTTGATTACAAACCATACACACCCTTTATCATTGTGGTAATATGAATAAGCGACCAGATCATAAATGCCAGTTGGGGCTACAATTTCCTGTGTGTATCCATAATTTTTTGTTGATTGAAATTTTTCGATACTATCGTTGGTTAAAATGAAAGAAAAATTTTCGTTACTGTTGATTACCAATTTTGACGATTTAGCAATAGCCCATGGTATGTGTAGAGTATCAATATTTCCTTCCAAGTACAGTTGACCGTAATAGCAATAAGGATCTTCGCGCAAAGTAGGTAAGATATTATTGTCAATAGCAAGAGTAAAGGTGATCGTGTTCTTGCTCTGTTCTGAAAGAGTAATGCTTTCCTTTGATGGGGTTATTGTAAGACCTGGTGTTTCGTTTGTTATCTTTAATTTATATTGTTGTGACGACAATCCATGGTTCCAAATTGTCATTGAAATTTCTTTTTCCCAAATCCCTACAGTTTTGTCTATAAATCCAAAACTTAAATTACTTGGACTGATTGTCGTATTCGTTGAATAAGCTTTTACAGCATCTACAATACCTCCTCCCTGTTTCATAACATTTTCATTAAGGTCATTTGCCGTATTAACAATTGCCGATTTAATTTCTTCAGGTCCCCATTCGGGGTGAGCCTTTTTAATCAGTGCAGCAATACCTGCCACTATCGGACAGGAAATCGAAGTACCGTTTGCAAATTCATAATTACCACCGATACTGGTTGTTTTCACATTAACCCCAGGAGCCAGAATGTCGGGTTTAATCGTGAAATTGGTAATGCTTGGTCCGTTGGAATTGAAGTCGGCAATTTGGTTGTTGTAGCTACATGCGCTAACTGTAATGGCTGATTCGGCTGTTCCTGGAGATCCAATGGAATAAAAACCTGAATTGTTACTTGAACTAACACAAAATGTAACTCCCAATTCAGAGGCATTATCGATGGCCGTACAAAGAGGATTATTTGTAGGATCTGAACCATTACCCGTCCCAAGACTGATGCTTACGATATCAGCATTGTTTGTATAATCACCTGTGTTTTTAAGGTCAACACAATGTTCAACGGCTTCTGTTATATCTGCAAATGACGCAAAAGTTGTCCATCCTGAATGGCATCCACTCACTTTAAAAGCAAGGAGAGATGCCTTTGGTGCGATTCCTCTAAACTGATCTGAATTTCCAACTATTAACCCGGCACATAAGGTTCCGTGCCCACAATCGTCCATTGGATCATTATCCTTATTAATAAAATCATATCCGCCAATTACTTTGTAGCCGGGACCGAAACCTCCACCCAAAGCAGGGTGTGTATAGTCAATGCCTGTGTCAATAATGGCAATGATAATGCTGTCTCCTTCATTATTATAGATTTGGTTGATTTTATCAGAACCGGTAAATGAACCAGGTGTAATCTCAGTCAACTCAATTTTACAGTTAGGGTAAACCTTCTTTACCAAAGGGGAACTTTTTAAAAGTGGAATGAGTGAGGCAGGTACTTCAATTGAGATTCCATTAAAAACCTTATGAAATGATTTTTTAATTTGCGGTTGATAGGAATCTGATCCTGTTTGAGCCTTCAAACGTTTCAATTCTTTAATAAATTGCAAGGAATTGTTTTTATATCTGTTTTCCAATGATTTAACACTTAAGCTTACCGATTTAAGTCCTTTGTTACTTTTAAGGTAATTAAGCATAGGCAAATCCTTGAATTCAATGATTACGTCGACTAGCCCATTGGTGTCAGGTTGAAATGGATCATTGTTTTGCAGTTGAGGTGAAGTTAATAACGGTATTTTACCATTTGTGTTTGAAATATCCTGACAAAATACAAACGCTGGAATTAAGATCAGCAAATTCAAAAGAGTGGTTTTTTTCTTCATGGTTTAGTTTTTTTGGTGATACTAAATTAGTTTATGAATTATCTAAATTTTATCGTTGCAAATTAATAAATAGCAAAAATATCTTGATATGTAAAATGTACAAATTAGCACGGGTGCGTTGGGAAAAAAACAGCTCTTTTGCAACCCGATTTTTTTTTCTCGGGTTTGCAAATGTGCTGTTTTGCGGGTTGGGTGTTGTTGACCCTAATGCGCCCGTCAGGCGCAAAGAGTGGGAGGGGAAAATTAAAACCTCTTGTGGTGTAGTTGGCATTCTCAGAATCTATTTTTGGTTTTTTTATTTTGACTTTTTCAAGGTTTAAAAAGGTATCAATGAGGCGACACGGCTAGGCGCTAACGGACGGAACTATATACAGTTGGGGATTGCGGGCTTCGTTCCTGTCGAGCCGCACCGCCGTTGTTGCGGGCTGTGTGGTTGATTGTCCGCACGGAAACCCCAATTGATATATAGTTTTTGTTACCAGCAGTTGTTCATTTTTTGTCATCCATTTTGTTTTTCTCAATAAGTGTCAAAATACCATTTAAGCCTTTATCTTTTGTCTTGTCTGGATTAAAAAGTGACCAAATAGCGTCTAACCCATTATTGTATTCTTGATTATCTGTCCGCATTTTAGTTAAAACTTTTTCTACATCTTGCTGATACATCTCTATTGTAATTGTTATGAAAGCGTAGTCCGAAATGGCATTTTTAAATTGTTCCGAATGGTTGGACTCAAACCAATTTCGAATATGAAAAGTTGTATTTAACAGTCCTATTAATGAAATCAGTCTGTTAATACATTCATCGTCCGCAATTTCATTCTCAGGAATATATATTCTTCTATTAGATTTATCTATATCAACATAAAAAGATTGTTCCTTTTCTTTTGATAATCTCACACGTAATGAGGGAAAATTGTCTTTATATTTTTGCATGTCAAGTTCTACTCTTAGCAAACAAAAATACTCATAAAAGAAAGCTCTATTTGCCTTCAAATCATGATCTTTCCACTCTTTCCAGAAGATTGTCCAGTCGCTTATAATATCTACTTTAGAGTAATAAGCTAAACAGCTGTAAGATTTGCCAAGTTCTTCTAGTGCTAGTTCTGCAAGTCCAAGTGCGGGATATTTTTTCCCGTCAAAACTGGTTGTCAAATGTTGCGCAGCACTAAAAAGTTTTAACGCATTGTCAATTGAGCTTGAAAAAAGTTGTATTAATTCTGACTGTTTAAGCTTCATCTGCTGTCATTTACAATTGCTGGTAACGGACGGAACTATATGCAGGGCTGGAATTCGGAGCGGCACACTGTCTGCCGATACACAGCTGATGCGAGAACGCCGCTACGCACGCCCTCCGCCGCCAGACTTGACATATAGTTTTTGTTGTGGGCTAGCCATTCAGTCCGCCCCAGATTATTAATTACTAAATTTTTAATCTCCAATATTTTGTCGATTCAGACCCGAAAGTCGTCGTCGAAATTGTTTGTCGTTGAAACTCTCCGCCGAGATGAAAAAATCTCAGTCGAAAACCGTTGAACTGTCGAGTTGCTGAGTCCGCCGAGCAGTTAAAGAGTCGCTGTCGAAATGAAAAACTCTCTGTCGAGACCCGAGAAATTGTCAGCCAGCGTTTTGCTTTTTTCTCTAAACTCAAATTGTCAAACTAGGAATTGTCCTCCGCGTAAAACTGTCCGTTCGAAATTGTCTCAAAACTCTCAAAGTCCAGAAAACCTGTCATTTGCCGGGCTGGTATGGTTGCCCATAACGTACGGAACTATATACAGTTGGGGATTGCGGGTTGCTTTCCTGTCGAGCCGCACCGCCGCTGTTGCGGGCTGTGCGGATGTTTGTCCGCACGGAAACCCCAATTGTTATATAGTTTTTGTTATAGGGCGTTTTTCATTCCGTTGTCGTGTCCATTGCTGTTTTCATTTTCTTAATTTCCTTGTCAATATGATTACTGTCATAATTGGAGCATAAAGTAAAAGTAAAATTTGAAAAGCGAAACCAATAAAGTCAGCAAAATTGTATTTAGTAAAGTTGTCAAATGATTTGTCTGCGTTGTCAGTTAATACAACGTTGCTAATTATGTAAAGATTGTTCGCTTGGTTGTCATTACTTACTTTAAACAAAGTGTCACCTTTATTAATTAAAAGTCCGTCAAACATACAGGCGTCATTGTCGTGATACAGTTTAACTGTCCCGTTTGGCTTTACTAATATTTTTTTGTTGAAAGGATTTGAAATTCTAGGGAATTTAAACTCTAAAGGAATTGTCGTTGTTGTCGTGCTTCTTTCTCGTCCGAATGGTGTTACGAAAATTTCTTTGTCAATTTTGTTGGTAATAGTTGTCTGAACGAGAAAAAGCCGAACAGGTAAAACTGCAAGCAGGATAAAGAGATAAGAAATTATGATTGTTGTCCAAACGAATATTTTCATAAAATTCTGTTATTAAAAGCGTTTTTTGTCATCTGAAAACTTGTCATTTGCCCGGCTCGTATGGTTGCCCATAACGGACGGAACTATATGCAGTTGCCGACTGCGGGCGGTTTTCCTGTCGAGCCGCACCGCCGCTGTTGCGGGCTACGCGGCTTGTTGTCAGCACGGAAACGGCAATTGACATATAGTTTTTGTTATGGGCAGTTTTTATTTTTTTGAAATTATTATATTATTCTTTGGTCTTCGTCTGTCATATTTAATGAATAATGTGTCGCCAACATTGTAATCATCATTCATCTCTCTATTGTATATTATTTGTCCATCGTCGGTAGCAAAGTTGAAGAAAATATAATTGCCACTTGCCCTTTTTCCAAGACTTAGCCAGTATTTTTCGTTTATAACTACTTCTTTAACAACACCTCTCTCGTTAAGCATATATTTGTCATATTTGAAAAATGCAACAAATGTTAATACAACTAGAATTATTAATATCGGAGTTATATAATAGACTACATCCTTTGTTTTCTCAGTTTTTGTATCATTGATCTGTATGATTTTCGAGATTGTCTTATGTATCGTGAATGTGTTTATAGCAATAAGCATTAATCCGGCCAAACTAATAAGTCGATTATTATCAATGTCGTACATCGTGTTATAAATAAGATAAAAACCTATTATCATTGTCAGAACCTGAAGTAGCAGAATCGCAACTATTTTTCTCATAAATACCTTAATTAAGTCATTTTAGTTATATGATATTCGTACTGTCCAGACCAAAATTGCCCATAACGGACGGAACTATACACCGTTGCCGATTGCGAAGAGCAAACATATCGAACACCACCTCGAGGTGATACGGGAGCAAAAGCAAGTTGTCCGAGCGGATACGGCAATGAATGTATAGTTTTTGTTATGGTCGCGTTATTTATTTCAAATTACTAATAATTAAATGTTTAAAAATGGAATCAATTTTCAAGTATCAATTAGAAACAACAGACGAACAAATCGTCGAAATGCCTTTAGGTGCAGAAGTCTTAACCGTACAAGTTCAAAATGGAACTCCTTGCATTTGGGCGCGTGTCAATCCTGAATTTGCTAAATTGCAATACAGATTCAGAATTTTCGGAACTGGCCACCCTATTGAGGATGATTTTGTTGGCAAATATATCGGAACATATCAACTTCAAAATGGTGCGCTCGTCTTTCACGTATGGCAAGTATAATGCGCCATAACGTACGGAACTATATGCAGGGCTGGAATTCGGAGCGGTAAACTGTCTGCCGATACACAGCCGATGCGAGAACGCCACTACGCACGCCCTCCGCCGCCAGACTTGACATATAGTTTTTGTTAACGCCAGCATTTATTTCTGTCGTTATATTTTTTCTTTAAAATCTTTGTTCTCAATATACTCTGTCGAGTCAAATTTGAAATTGTCTGTCGAGTAAAATTCTCCGCCGACATGAAAAACCAAGCTATCAAGCCCCGAAAAATTGTCTGTCGAGCATTTAGTTTTTCTCCTAAACACCAAATTGTCAAAATAGGAGAGATGCTCCATTCTAAAATTGTCCGCCGAGCTTTTTTCTCCGCCGAAATGAAAAGCAAAAGCGTCAAGCCATGAGAAAATGTCTGCCGAGCTTTTATTTTTCTCTTAAACACCAACATGTCAAACGAGGAAATTTCCTCCGCGAAAAACTGTCCGCCCGAAATGAAAAACAAAACTCTCAAGCCCCGAAAACCTATCGTAAAAGCTTGCTTGCGAAGCCCCTATGATTGGCGTTAACGGACGGAAATATATGCAGTTGCCGATTTCGAAGCTCTTTCCTGTCGAGCCCCGATGCCGTTGTTACGAGCTGAAAACTTCACCGTCAGCACGGGTGCGGCAATTGACATATATTTTTTGTTAACGCCAGGCATTCATTTCTGTCATTATTTTTTTCTCTAAAATCTTTTTTCTCAATATTTTGTCGAGCCGAATGCGAACATTTTCCTCGTAATTGTCTGTCGGATAAAACTCTCCTCCGAGATGGAAAACAAAACTGTCAAAAAACCGCTAACTCTCTCTGAAATTGTGTTTTTCTCCTCCTAACTGAAAAGCGAAACTGTCAAGCCCTGAAAAACTCTCAGCCAGCCGTTTTTAAGATTCTCAGTCGAAATGAAAAACTCTCTGTCGAGACCCGAAAAGCTGTCGGCCAGCATTTTGCTTTTTTCTCTTAAACACCAAACTGTCAAAAGAGGAACTGTCCTCCGCGTAAATGTCTCCGCCCGAAATGAAAAACAAAACTCTCAAGCCCCGAAAACCTGTCGTAAAGGCTTGTTTGCGCAGCCCTTATGGTTGGCGTTAACGGACGGAACTATATGCAGGGCTGGAATTCGGAGCGACCCACTGTCGACCGATAAGCTGCTGATGCGAGAACGCTGCTATGCACGCCCTCCGCCGCCAGACTTGACATATAGTTTTTGTTAACGCCAGGTATTTTTGTCTTGTTTTATTGATTTATAATTTTTGCTTTTGACCTATCGCAAAATAGAGAATAGCTCCTATTATCGGTAAGAAAATAACAATAAGTACCCACAACAATTTATCATTTGTCGATGGAAAAGTACTTTTTAAAATATCAATCAATGGAATGATTATAATAAGCCAGATAATAAGGATAGGACC
>Ga0209373_10002455_pt1 | contig 18615 bp, 10 predicted proteins | sample Higcelweek5metaG_FD_187173 | JGI IMG/M metagenome (GOLD analysis project Ga0209373, IMG submission 187173) | Freshwater pond sediment microbial communities from the University of Edinburgh, under environmental carbon perturbations - High... | ecosystem: Environmental > Aquatic > Freshwater >... | reverse complement strand
AAAGATGATCAGCTTTTTTTTTTTATCTTGAATTCAAAAGAAAATGACTTTGATTTACTATTTATACATATTACAATCAGAAAAGACTGGTGTTTATTATATAGGTCAAACCAACGATCTGGAAAGGAGGCTGAACGAGCATAATAATCCCAAAGGGACAAAATTCACAAACAGACATTATCCGTGGATTTTAAAAGCTTCATTTGAAGTTGGAGACGACAGAAGTATTGCGTTAAAGGTTGAACACCATATAAAAAAGCAGAAGAGTAAAAAATACATAAACGAACTGATTGAACGGGGTTCAATTGACCAGATTATAAATAACATAGTTAATCCGTAGGTTGTACCCCGACGTACGTCGGGGAAGACCTACCTGAGGAGCTTAAAAAAAGCTGGTTGATTTCGACCAGCTTTTTTGTATTTATAAATTAAGAATCTTCGCCTTTCGCATATTGTACTCTTCTTCGGTTAAAATTCCTTTTTGTTTTAAATCGTATAGTTTCTCAAGTTCAGCAGCAACATCTACGGTTTTATTTTGCTGGTTTACGGTCATAGCATTTGCCAATTCAGTTGCCTGTTTCTTAATTTGATTTTCTTTATACTCTTCCTGCATCTGGGTAATAGTGTCTTTAAGTTCTTTAGGCTTTTCAACAGCAAAATAGGTGGTAGAGCCAATTTCTGCAGCTGTTTGAATCTGAATATTACCGAAACCAAAGATCTTTCCCCAGAAAGATTGTTTGTAGGTAACGTTATTAATTTTGTCGAGCGGGCTTTCTTTTGAGTTGTTCGATAGTACCCCATGCTCGTCAATAACCCTCAAATTGGTAACTACCCAAATATTCATGTTTCTTTGGATAATCTTAAAAATGAAATAACATATTACAATTAAAATTAGAAACAATCCAAAGCTACCTTTTATTGTTTTTTCAACTATTGAACCAATGACTAAACCCGCCATCAAAATAAGGAAAGGCAGCACCAAGGTAAACCAGTGCGGTTTGGTTACAAGAATTATTTTCTCGTCTTTCTTCAATTGTGTTTTCATTCTTTATTAATTTTTAGATTGATATTTCTTCTATGATTACTCTTTCAAATTTACCCAAATCATTCAATTTACGGTTGTATATGAACTGTAATTTTTTGTTTGCTTTTCAAATCATAAAAATTCTGGATAAGGAATGTCGGTTTCTTCCTTAAAAGATATAAAGTCAGTTTATAATTTTTATTGTTAATTTTAAGAACTACTGCTGTTTTTTATTGTTCTTCTGTTTATTTATTTCAATTAAAAAAGATTGTTATGAGGCACGAAGTTAAAAATGTGTTCATTGCTGGAGGTACTGGTTTTCTGGGGTACTACTCAGCTTTACTTTTCCTTGAAAAAGGATGCAAAGTTTCAAGCATTGCACTGCCTGGTGAGATTGATCTTGGATCGTGGTATCCGAAAGAAATTGATCTTAGTTTTGGTAATTTGTTTGAGATGAGCGAGGATGAGGTTTATTATATACTAAAGGACAAAGGCTTCGATACATTTATCTATGGACTTGGCCCCGATGACAGGGTTACCCCCAAAGCCCCTTCTTACGACTTTTTCCATTTACGACTTGTTGAACATTGCCTGAAAATTTGCAAAGCAGCAAAAAGGGCAGGTATAAAGAGATGTGTCGTAATGAATTCTTACTTTGTCTCTTTTGACAGGCTTAAAAAGGGAAAATTAGCCAACGATCATCCATATATCCGGTGCAGGGTTGAACAAGCTGTAGCCATAACTGGTATTGGGGAAGCAGGGGTGTTTGATGTAATGATTATTGAATTACCCTACATCTATGGTTCAATGCCCGGAAGAATGCCAATTTGGAAATCTGTGTTTTTGGACCGGTTTGAAAAGATGCCTTTCGTAATTTTTCCGGATGGTGGAACGGCGGCCATTCATGTAACAGGAGTAGCAGAGTCAATTTTTGCCGCGGCTAGTAATGGAGTACATGGAGAAAGATACCCTGTAAGCAACACCAATATTAAATACCGGACAATGATTAATTATATGATGGTATGTGCCGGTTTCAATAAAAAGTTTGTTAAAATGCCCCGCTGGTTGTGTTATTTATCAGGTATCGGTTTGCGCATTCACGAAAAAATAACGGGTACCCAAGGTGGATTAGATATGACAAAATTGATGACTGGTATACTCTCGGAAGATTTGTTCCTCGATCCTAAGGAGACACAGACGAAGTTAGGATATCAGGAACTGGGCTTTAACGGAGGTGAGAGTATCTGGAAGGGAATTCAGGAGGCGATGAAGAAGTGTTATCCGGTTAAATTTAAAGAGTATCCCTTTCCGACGGAAGAATATTAGAAAAGAGGTCTGATCCTGACCTCCTTTCTAAATTATGTTCAAAAATATTCGTGAATTTACTGAGCGATTATCTTCTTTACGAAAATTTTATTGTCATTCTTGACCCGAATAAAATAGATACCCGGTTTAATGATGAATCCATTATGATTGGTTCTGTCCCAGTTCATTACTTGTAATTGATTATTGATTTTCCCGGTAAACAATATTTTAATCTTTTGCCCAACCGAATTATATATTCCTATTTCGGTAATTCCGTTGTTGCAGTTCTGCAATTCAATATTCAGATAACTATTTACCGGATTTGGATAACAAGTGATAGATATGCCATTTTCTGAAGTTTCATCTTTACCAAGCCGGGTAACCATAAAAGCTATCTCTTTCACTGTTTTGTTTTTATTGAAATCGCATGCTGTAATTTTAAAAGTATGTGAACCTATTGCCAGTGGATTAACCGGTTTGAAGGAAATTATATTATTAACTGGATCCCACAACGATTCAACATATTTCCCATCGATTTCAAGTGAAGAATTTGCCAAATCGACTCCAACTCCCAGCGTGGGTTCATATATTTTTGCCCTGAATATTGAATCGGGGTCAAAAATTCCACCCTCTGTCGGGTAATGATCCTGTATTTCAGGTGCTACCTTGTCACTATTCGGATCGAATAAAATACCGGCAGCATAGGTTCCTGATTTATCAATCATTGCCGAAACAGTATCGGGGTGTTCATTCAGGTCGCCATCAATCTCTTCCCAGTTCAGGGTTGTATAATTGTAATAATAGATTCTGGTTTTTGTTTTTTCATCTTCACCAAAACCGTATGCCTTCAACATTTCCTGTCGTATGGCAATGGTCAATAAAGAAGGATCAAATAGTGGTACAATATTGCCACTATCATTATAAATATTTATTCGGTAACAATTGCTGATCAAGCATAAAGTCCTTTCTGCCTGATCGTTTCTATCGATCTCTTCACCCGAAGAATTTACAACTCTTCGCGACATATATGCGTCAATTATTTGCGGATCGGTAAAGGTGCTTTTAAAAGGAATATAGGTTGAAATATTTGGACTGTACGATGAAATCTTACCAAGTCCTGATGAGATGATGGTTGTTCCGCTGCTGACAATGTTTCCTGCAAGAGTACAGCCTCCATCTATTGTTTCTAACGTGAAATCTACTCCTGCCTCTATGGCATCTGCTATTTTATCAATTAGTGCATTGATTAGATCCAGAACTAATTTTGGTGCATTTTCAAGCAAAAAAACGACTTCATCTTTTATTGAAAAAAGATTTTCAGGATTTGTTGAATTATAGGATGCCAATGGTAACAGATCACCGTTAACAATGGTTGACTGACTGGAAATGGTTGACATTTCATCGGAATAGGATAATGTAACGCCCAGTTCAAGCCCCCCTCCAAGCACAAGAGCGCCGTCAATTTCAACCTTAGCATCAATTTCAAGACTTTTGGCTTTTGAATCGGATACTTCGATAACGATATGTTCAGCAACACTGTCTAATCCTCCTGTTGAATACTCAAACATATTGTTTATGCTGTTCCTAAAATAGTCTTTTCCAATCTGGAAATCCATTTTTGGGGCTGATGAGTTGAAAAATGGAGCAACACCGCGAATAATATTTTCAGAGCTGAGCGCCCTTGTAATTACTCTTTTGGGAACGTTAAACCCGATCTCCTTCCGGTTTTGTAATTGTCCGAACACAATACTGCTTGTACCGCTTAAACCCATTCCCAAATCCAATGAATTGAACCCATCTTCAGGTGTGAAATTTGCTCCCAATTTGAAATCCAAACCGGCAGTATAACCAGCAACCATTCCCAGATCAACATTCATAACTTTCAGATTTAAAACTGAGAATCCGGCTTCAAGGGCATATCCAAAATTGATCGACAAATTATTATTCTGTGGGTAGGTCAGGAATTCTCCTGAAAAAACCATACTTCCACCTACCTCAGCCAGTTTTAATTTATTCTGTTCTGATCCTTCTCCCGAGGCAACGCTAAATCCCACCGAAGCTTTACCTTCAATGTTCAGTCCATAAAGGTTAGAGTAGTAATGTTCATTATAGGCTCCAGCCAGTCCATTATCCAGCAACGATAATGATTGTTTCAACGCCAGTTTTAGGATCGAACAATCGGGACTAAGCGACAAAGCTCCAAGGGAAAATGTTTCAAGGAGAAACAATGTTTTGGCCTTGATAGCATCATTATCCATTGTTTTCGGGAATAACATGGTTTGTCCAAGTGTTCCCTTCACCATTACCCCGGCTTCAATTCCGGCTTGAACATCGCCTACTACTCCATTAATTGCAGGGCTCTCAACCTGCGCTCCCACACCAGCTTCAAATCTTCGTGTTATAAGTTCATTTCCCTTAGAGTCGACTTCAAAATTAAGTCCCATTCCTGCGGTACCTTTTACTGAAAGGCTGGCAGCAGCAATTGATGGACCTGCACCAACTCCTCCGGCAATCAGTTTTCCACCTAACGTTCCTCCGGCAAATACATCGATGCTCTGGCTTGTCGGGTAGTTAACCAGAGGAATATCAAACGGAGACGGTTTGTTCGTAAACTTTATCCATGATCCATTGTGAATGATAGAATCAGGTAATGAAATTAAAAGATGAGTCCGGTTTAAATCTTCCGGAAGATCGGTCCAGAACTTAAAAATACTATCTCCCAGATAGGTGCCACCAAACGGAATATATGTTGTTCCAAATTTCTCAATAAATATCAGCTCTTCACCACTGTTCAGAATATTTTCCAAACTATTGGTCTTGTAATAGAAAAATGACCTGGAATTTTTGGTGAACTCATCCAATTTAAAGGCTTTTGTTCCGGTGAGAAATTCAATCTTTTGTTTTTCAGTTGTATATTTGATTGAATCGGTAGCCGTATGCCCGTAATAATTGATCTTCAATTCAATTGTCCTGGGGAAAGGATTGTTTATGGGTGCATTATAGGTTATAAGATATTGGTTCTGTAATTGTCCGGAAATTCTTTTATAGATGATTGATAAAACTTCAGAGGTTGGTGCGTAGTAATATTGTCCACCCGTCAAGTTTGCAATGTACCTGATTGTCGATTCCTCGGCATCTTCACCCAATCCAACAGTATAGATTGAAATACCATATTGAAGAGCCATTGAAACAAGAATGTCAGGGGTTACATGGCTACTGTTATCCATTCCATCGGTAAGGGCAATAATGGCTTTATTGCCAGGTTTAAATTTCAAGGAATCGATTGCCCGGGCAATTGCATCAAATAGTGCTGTCTCGTCGAAAGCACTGATAGAATTGATAGCGTTTATTAGTTCCGTTTTATCAGATGTAAAATCTTTTCTTATCCTGACATCTTTATTGAAGCTGACGACAGAAGCTATATCGTTTACAGAAAGCTCGTTTACAAAGGCTGTGGCAGCATTTTTGGCATCCCGAAGCTTTTGTCCCTCCATACTTCCACTTTGGTCAATTACCAGGGTTGCCGACACTGAAGATGCAACATCCGATTTGGTAATAAAATTAAACGTGGAGATTACTTTTCCATCTTCCTTTAAAACGATATACGATTTTTCAATATCACCGATAGGAATATTTGCCTGGTCGGTTACTGTGAAATAGCATTTGACCAAAGGGAATGAGTCAATATTTATTTTATTGAAATTGATGAAAATGTCTTCGATATTTCCCACAGCTGAAATCATTATTTTCAGTTTGGGATTGATCGGATTATTGGTTGATATTGTTATTGTATCTTTCTCTGTTCCCTTACTAAGCGATGTAAATGAGAAATTGACTTGCAGACTCGAATCGGGGTACAGCCAGAAACGGTCATAACTCTGCACCGATACATTTGAAGTGTTGTTGTGAATTTTAGTGATCAAAAGATCAATATTGCCCTGATTGGTAATCGTAAAAGAAGAATCAACCTTTTCGCCGGTACTTAAAATTCCGAAATTAAAAGTAACCGGGGAAGCAATTCCATTAATTATACCTGTATTTGGATTTTCTTTGAACGGTTTGAAATTGATATTTCCTTCAACCACTTCTCCAATTCCAGTTGGATTATCAGGATGTTGAGGACCGGAACTATATCCCCAGTAATTATTGGCAGCGTTTATTTGTAATGTCCCGGAGTGTTTGATTGATAATTCATTATTGTAAAAATCATTGAAATTTAAGACAGGGTAGGCAGCATTTTTTATTTCAATGGCAGTTTCGCAGTGGTAAAACCTTGAATTTTGAATATTTGGAGAACAATTGTCAATTTTAAGGTAACATTTATCAAAAGAGCAACCGTTTATAATACCATTTGAAGAGGCATTAAAATTTATTCTTCCCCTGTTGTCAGGGTATCCTTTGAAAAGTACATTTGAAGCTGTTAAACTTCCTATACTTGTTGTTCCCGATCCTACATTGAGGTATTTTGTACTCAAATCGACCGTTGCCGAATCTGAAATGGTTAAGGTCGCATTACTTTTAATTGTGACCGATTCAATCAGTTCATATCCCCATTGGTATTTTGGCAATACATTATTGGATGATACATATCCAAAAAGGCCAATTTTCCGGGAAGAACTAATATTCCCGGAAATAGTCGGAGCCCTGTTAGATGAAAGCTTAATCGGATAATCGGTATTTGAAAAATGGTTGTTTGTAATCGAGATTCCATTTGTCGCATCGTCCTCTATTTTGGTATAAACATTATTAAAAGTACAATCGGAAATAGTCCCGGAACCACCATTCCTGAAATAAATATATCCGCCATTCTGGTAAGAGCTATAAAATGAGGTATTTGATAAGATCAATATCCCAGCAGTACCGCTTCCTGCCGAAATGAAAAACCTGTTTAGATCAACAGCAACCCCACTCCCAATAGTCAGTGTTTTATTTTTATTTACGTTCACGTTACTGGTAAGTGTATAGTCCCATTCGTATTTATTCAACGAGATGTTGTTTACAGCAGTCCCCGACAGACCGATACGTTCGACCATTGAAATATTGCCAGATATGATCGGAATCTTATTGACATCAAGCTTTATAGGGAAATCAATATTTGCAAAATTATTCCCGGTAATCGATAAATTATCGCCGGCATCACTTTCAACCGATAAAAAGACCTTGTTGAAAGAACAGTTTGAGATATTCCCATTTCCGCCGTCTTTGAATATAATCTTGCTTTGAACTCGGTAAGTACTTGAAAATGAAACTTTATGTGCAATTAAAGTGCCATTTGTTGAATATCCCGAAGAAATAGTGTAATTTTTTAAATCAATACCAACATTGTCTTCAACAGTAAGTGTTGAATTGTTTTGGATATTAATTACACCGGTCAATTCATAATCCCATTGACTCTTTCGAAGAGTATTTGAATGATTTACATTGCCCTGAAGTCCAATTATTTCAACCGGACTGCTGTTCCCGGAAATGGTTGGGGCGGAATTTGGAGAAATTTTAAATGGAAATTTAATGTTGCTAAAACTATTTGAATTAAAAGACAAATCATTACCGGCATCATCTTCGATACGTACATATACCTTATCAAAATGGCAATTGCTTAATTCGCCTTTTCCTCCATCTTTAAAATCTATATTTTTTTCTGTGGAGCTTAATGTTGAAAATGAGACATTATTGGCAATAATTGTCCCAGGAGAGCTACTTCCAATTAAAATATTATAACTGCCCAGATTAATAATGCAACCATCTTCGATAGTAAGAATCGCATTGTTTTTAACGGTTAGCGTGCCTGTTAGAGTATATGGACTGGAAGCTTTGAAAAGTTTAGAGTCACTTGAGATTGTCCCGCTTAATTCTGTTTGCCCGTAACCATTTATGCAAATCAGAACGATCAATAAACATGTTGACAGGAACTTGATTTTCATGATTTTAGGTTTATTCGTTGATTCTTAGTCAGATGTTTTAATCATGAGTCGACTATAGAATATAACAAGTATGTTATTTATTGGTTGAAAATCAGTTAATAAATAAATTGGCTGATGATCAAATTTTAAATAAACCCCAAGCAGGAATCAAAACTCATAAAAGTGAAAAGAAAAAATAGGAGCTGGTTGGTTGCAATCGATTAAAAATAAATAGAATAACTATAAAAACGATAGTATAGAAAAGCAATTTTCGAATAAAAAGGAAGTGATGAAGAGCTTTTATTTCAGCTTAAATTTATTATTAATAACATACGATGGATTAATAATACACACGATAACTTTTTCCCACTTTGTAAACCCGTTTCTGCTCATCTTAATAGTTGCTACATGGCTAAGTTCCCCAACCAGGATTCCTGCAAGAGGGGTAACAATTAAATCCTGAATGCTTGGTTGTTCAATCCCGGCCTCCCAAACATACTCCCATAAAAGCGTTTGCCCAAGGCAGAATAACGACGACTGCAACATATTGGCTCCCTGAGACCGGACACTATTGTAATAATAACCTCCCTGATAAGGGTGTCCAACATAGTTGGTGATGTAGGCATCGTGATCGATAACTGGTGGCTTTGTGAATGAATTTTTGTACTGGTTCACCATTGAATCGAACTTTAATCTTGTCGATAAGTTATCCCATTGGTTAAGCCAGGTTGGAGAAAGAACCAATCCAGTCATGATTGATGTATTAAATATTAGGCCATATATACAGCCTCTGCCAACTTTGTTTAAAACAGGTTTTTCTTTATGGTTCATGTATAATGAATGGAGAAAGGGCGGATCCTTTTTTACGAGAAACGACTTTAATGTGTCAGTCAGGTTCAATGGGTTTTCAAGTGAAAGAGGAGAACTAATTATTGGTGTTTGTCCCTTCACGTTGAGCGATAGCAGACTGATTATTAATATTGTAATTATTCGTAGCATACAATCTTTTGCGTGATTTAAAGTTATTTTTCAAATCAAATATAAGGTTTTTCAACCCAAAAGAATTAGATTATTTGATCATCACAATTTCAAAAATACTATTGAAATTGGTATTTCATCAAACCTTTTTGAATTATATTGTCCGAATCATTTCATAACCTTAAAAGAGTGAAAGTATTACAATCGTGATGCAAATTAATGTAATCGAAATATTTTATCTATTTTTGGAAACAATTTTATTGAATGGTGGGGAGAGAGAAAATTGAAATAATGGCACCTGTTGGTTCTTATGAATCGCTACGAGCCGCAATACAAGCTGGAGCAGGTTCTGTTTATTTTGGCGTAGGCGATTTGAACATGAGAGCACGGTCGTCTCACAATTTTACTTTGTCCGATCTTCATACCATCACATCAATTGCTTCAGAAGATAATGTAAAATCATACCTGACGGTCAACACTGTCGTGTTCGACAATGAATTGAATAAGCTTGAAGATCTGATCACAACTGCCAAAGAAGCCGGAGTAACGGCAATAATTGCTTCGGATATTGCTGCAATTCTTTTTGCACGAAAAATTGGGATGGAGGTTCATATTTCAACTCAGTTGAATATTACAAACATTGAATCGCTAAAGTTTTTTGCTCAATTTGCTGATGTTGTTGTATTGGCCCGCGAGATGAATATCGGAAGAATTTGGGAAATTAACCGGCAAATCAGAGAGCAGCAAATTAAAGGTCCCGGAGGTCAGCTTGTACAAACCGAGATATTTATTCATGGTGCACTTTGCATGGCTGTTTCGGGTAAATGTTACCTCAGCCTTCACGAAACTAATTCATCGGCAAACAGGGGAAGTTGTATGCAGAAATGCCGTCAGGGATATACTGTAACTGAAAAAGATACTGGTTTTGAGTTGGATATCGACAATGAGTACATCATGTCGCCAAAAGATCTAAAAACGATTCATTTCTTAAATAAAATCCTCGATTCGGGTGTTACCGTGTTGAAAATTGAGGGTAGGGCTCGTTCTCCGGAGTATGTAAAGACAGTGGTAGAATGTTATCATGAAGCAGTTGATGCTTACTTTAATAATGAATATACTGAAGGAAAAATTGCTGATTGGGATAACCGTTTATCAAATGTATTTAACCGGGGTTTTTGGAATGGATATTATCTTGGTCAACCGCTTGGTGAGTGGAGCCATAATTACGGTTCATCAGCTAATAAACGGAAGGTATATATCGGTAGGAATCTGAATTATTTCTCCAATATTCAGGTTGCTGAATTTAAAATAGAAACCCAGGAATTGAAAGTGGGAGATCATGTTTTGATCATTGGCCCTACAACTGGTGTGGTTGAGACCGTTGTTGAAGAAATAAGAATTGAACTGACCCCTGTTGAATTTGCTCCCAAAGGAGTACGTTGTTCTATATTAGTTCCTTCGAAAATTAGAAAAGCAGATAAATTATATAAGGTAGTTGATTCCTCCGAAATTAAGAAACAATAGCCGATCCTGAAGAGTGGAAACTAAATGAATTCATTTTCATTTAGTTGTGTGGTGAGAGATTGGGAATAAATATTGAAACCGAACGTAAGTTCGATACAATAATTATTAGGTGGTGCTAAAGAGAAGTTTTCTTATAATACTGGGTATATTGTTTTTTTCATTGATCGCTTATCCACAGGGTTGGCTCACCGATGAGAATAACTTTGAGACAAATTGGAATTTTACTTTTCAATTGGGTCCAACAATTCTTGTTACTGAGATGAAGAAAGATTTTTCGGGCGTTGGTAACGACATGGATAACAAACCGGGAATTGGCTTTAATTTTCAACTTGCAAAAATGATTTTTGAGAGAGTTGACCTTGGTTTTGATTTCGGAGTTTCAAATTATAAGGGTACCCGCATTAACCCATCGAGAGTGAATTACCTTATGTTATCGGGGTATTATAACAATAAAACCGGCGATTTTCAACCTTATCCAATTTATTACGAATCAAATACCGCCAATTTTTCAATTTATTCCAAATACAATTTCATTAATTTCAGTTCATTTTCGAAAGGTTTTATAAAACTTAATCTTTATGCAAAAGTTGGGTTGGGTATTCTGTTTATATCTTCTGAAATGGGCTATAGTAACCATGCAAATTACGAATTGACCGGACTTACTCATCCATTGTTTGTTATCGGTCGTAATCCGAATCCTGTGAAGAACGCTCATTTTTCGTTTAACCCCGCTTTCGGGATGAACTATCAATTAAGCGACAGGTTTTTTGTCTCAGCAGAATTTACTTCTCAACTCATTAATGCCGATTATATTGACGGAGTTCATAATTTCGACGATAAACTTACTCCCAATACTCCCGGTGACTTTCAAAATGAATATAGGGTGCAGGTTTATGATGTAACAGGCAAGTTTATGTTGGGGGTTACCTATTTTTTCAATTTCGATTCTCATTGGCGGACCCGCCAGGATGCTTATCCGTGGTATTATAGTCGATATCGTTCCTACTACTCAAAATTTCAAACGCCCTCAACTAAAAAGGCCCGGCAGGAAAGACTTCCATTTTATAATATTAAATTTGAAGATTTTAATTGAATTCTTAAATCTTTGCAAGCGATGATGGCAAAAAGGATGACTAAAGCATTGTATCCCTTTGTTTTTGGGTATTTATTTTTTGTGTTGCTTTTTACTTCATGTTCAACCGGGAAAAAAACTGAATCCCCGGCGATTGATGCTGTTCCACTCTCTTCTCCAATGTTCCTGAAAATTAATGATGCTGTTAAGTTGAAACAAATTCTTGGTGAGCAAAATGAATGGTGGAAATTGCTGGGAAAAATTGAAAGGCTTAAGCCCTTGCAGAAAGGCATTTCTTTTATCGATTCTGTTACAAATGCAAATCCCGGATTTAAGAAATTCATTGAAGGAAAGGGAATTGTCCTTTCACTCAATCCCGATGGTGTGAGTGGATCAAATGTTTTAACCATCATCCCACTTCGAATGAATGGTGATCAAAGCCTTGCAGAAAATTTTATTGCGGAAATGGTTGAGAACCGCCACCTTCTGACAAAAAAGAGAAAATACGATAAAGTTGCCCTATATGAATTGACTTCATCTAAAAAGTTTGATTATAATTTCGCCTACTCATTTTATCGGGGTTTATTAATATTCAGTCCCAAAGTATTGCTTGTTGAAGAAGCTATAAAACAACTTAACTCAGGTTCACGAGAAAAAAATGCTGAGTTAGGCGCTCTTCTTAAGACAATTAACAATCAGGCTGAGGTTAATATTTTCATTAACCATCAAACGGGTGATGATGTTTTTTCAACTTATTTGTCCGATCAAATGAAGAAAAAGGCCTCAATGTTAAAATACTATTCAGGTTGGACCGAACTCGATGCAACTTTGAAAGAGGATAAAATCTTTATAAGTGGATTTACAAATGGGGATACACAAAACAGCTATTTTGCCAATATTTTACTACACCAACAACCTGGAATGTCTAAGATTGAAAGTGTTCTTCCATCGAATGTTGATTTCTTTTCCAGTTTTTATCTCTCAGATATAGAACAGTTTTTTAAAGATTATCATGGCTATATTAATGGTTTGAACCTTTTCCCAAAAAATCAAAAGCAATTAACTGATATTGAAAATAAAACAGGGGTTAGCCTTGAGAATTTGTTTGTAGAAATTTTTGACAAGGAGATTGCTGAATCTGGTATCTCTTTTGGTTCTTCAATGAAGAATCCTGGTAAAATTTGGATTATGAAGACCAAAAGTGGAAGTTTTACACTCAAAAAGATGAGAGATTTTCAGGAAGCCTATTTCAATTCAACTTCAAAAACGCCGGCAGAGTTGGTTAAGGAATTTAGGATTGATAATCAAACCAATATTTTATGTTATAAATTCCCGGTTGAAAATATGCCTGTTTTATTATTCGGGAACCTTTTTGAAAATGTTAAAGCAAGTTGGTTTACTGTTTACGATAACTATCTTATTTTTTCCGATTCGTATAATACTTTGGGAAAAGTTGTCTTATCGAATGTATTAGGGGAGACCCTGATTACCAACAGCGATTATATAAAATTTCAGTCGGGGCTGACCTCAAAGAATAATTATTATTTTTTCTGTAATTCGGCTATCGCCTATCCAGAGGCAAATCTCTTTTTCAACAGCGAAATCTCGAACAATATTGTTTCAAACAGCGATTTTGGAAAGTTCAAGTATATTGCATGGCAAGTAAGTTCTTCGGGCAACATGATCTACAACAATGCTAGCCTGTTTTATAATCCAAATTTAGAAGTTAAATCCAAGACTGTTTGGCAAAGTCACCTTTCTTCCGCAATCAGCAAAAAACCTTTAATTGTTGAAAACAGATTCGACACACAAAACAATGAAATAATTCTGACCGACTCTAAAAATAACGTTTATATGCTCAATAACATTGGTCGGATTGTATGGCAAATAAATGTAGGGTCGCCCATTTTAGGAGATATTCAGCTGATTGATCTAAAGAAGGATGAAGATTATCAATTGTTGTTTAACACGAAGGAAAAGCTGTTTATTGTCGATAGAAAAGGAAAGAATATTGAGAATTTCCCAGTAAGTTTTAGCGTTAATGCGACAAATGGGGTTTCCGTTTTTGATTATGAAAAAAATAAGAATTATCGGTTTTTTGTTGCTTGCGATGATCAGCAAATTTATGCGTACGATTCAGATGGAAAGTTGCTTGAAGGTTGGCAGTCGTCAAAAACTGACCATATTGTTTATCAATCAATTCAACATTTCTCAGTTGATGGGAAAGATTATATTGTTGCTTCTGATCTGATGAAGGATTATATTTTCGATCGGAAGGGTAATATAAGGGTGCAAACCGATGTAGTATATCAACATTCAACGAATAATAATCTTTTTCTTGAGAAACGTACATCCACGCATGAACCCCGTTTGGTAACTACAGATTTTAAAGGAAACATTCACCGGACTTACTTTGATGGCACGCACGATACCATTGGGATAAATGAACTGAACGACTCGCACTTCTTTGTAGCTACCAATATCGATGAAGATGAGGAATTTGAATATTTATTTGCACAGGGAAACCAAATTGTTATTCGGAAAAACAGTGGTCAGATTTTGATTAACCCAATAATCGATGGTGAAATAACAAGCAAACCCATTGTTTTCAGATTTTCGTCGAAGGAAAAGAAAATTGGAGTATGTTGCGCTGCTTCAAATAAAATTTTTCTGTTGAATTCAAACGGAACACTGTATTCGGGTTTTCCTCTCGATGGATGTTCGGAGTTTAATATTGGCTTTATAGGCAACGATGCTTCCAATTTCAATTTGCTGGTTGGAAGTCCTGACGGGTATCTTTATAACTACATGGTCAAGTGAGATTTTCGTTGATCAGAAAAGAGAAACCCCGCGGGGCGGGGTTTCCAAAATATAGTAAAGAAAATGAATTCCTTAATTTGATTGGATTAACTGTAATACCTCGCTCAGATTTGGAGTGAGTATAATTTCTGTCCGGCGGTTTTTCTTCCTTGCATCAGCAGTTTTTGCGGCATCAAGCGGAACATATTGGCTACGCCCCGATGTTGTAATCCTTTTAGGATCGATGGTTTTGTTGTTCACCAGTATCCGGCAAACAGCTGTTGCACGCATTACGCTTAAATCCCAATTATCTTTTATCTGTCCGGCACCTGTTAACGGAACATCGTCGGTATGCCCTTCTACCATAATGTTGATATCGGGATTGTTGGCTAATACTTCACTCAGTTTTTTAATGGCTTCCTGTCCTTTGGGATCGACGCTATAGCTTCCTGTTTTGAACAATAATTGTTCCTCAAGTGAAACATAAATCTTTCCGTTCTTTTCATGAACAGTCAACCCTTGATCATAAAACCCTCTCAACGCCTGGCTCAATTTTCCTTTTAACGATTCCATTGCCTCCTTTTGCTTGTTCAGGGCTGTTTGGAGTTCAACCAATTTTGCCTGTTGCTGATTATACAAATCTTGAGATTCCTTTAATTTCAATTCCTGGGCTTTTAGCTCTTCTTCAGCAACTTTTACACGGTTCTCGCGATCTTGCAAATTACCCTGCATGATCTGAAGCTCTCCCAGTAACTTTGATATCTCTTCTGAACTTCCCTCTTTTAATTTGCCAATCAGTGATTCATATTCTTTTTGGGCCTTCAGTAACGCTTCGTTCTGCTCCTGAAGATTTTTTTGTTTTTCTTTTAACGTATTATACTCGTTTTCCAGATCATAATATCTCTTTTGAAGCGAAAGGACTTTACCATCTAATTCGTTGACATCGACTGTTAATTTTTGGTTTTCCTCTTTCAATTGCTCGTTACTTGTCTGATATGCATCAGCTTTAGATTTCAATTCAGTGAGTTGCTTCACCGGAACGCAGGAAACCATAAAAAAAAGTACTCCGAGAATTCCAATTTTTAATTTTCTAAGACTATTCATAAAGCTTTAATTAATTATTCCTTTAAATGAAATGAATCTGCAATATATACGTTATAACCTTTATTTGTACAAATTTATTTTGTGATTGCGAAAAACAAAAGTGAACCGGGATTTATTTTAGAAGGGACGAAAATTAATCAATAAAAACGATGCTAAATTGTATATTAGCATTCCAATATTTACTGTTGAAATGACAAAACCGCAATTTAAGTTACTAGATCAAATTAATTCACCCGACGATCTGAGAAAGTTGCCATTAAGCGAATTGGAAAATGTATGTAAGGAATTACGATGTTTCCTGATCGATGAGGTCTCAGAAAACCCCGGCCATTTTGGGGCAAGCCTTGGTGTTGTTGAATTGACAGTAGCTTTGCATTATGTATTTAACACACCCTTTGATCCGTTGGTTTGGGATGTTGGCCATCAAGCTTATGGGCATAAGGTATTGACAGGTCGTCGCGATCAATTCAATACAAACAGAAAATACAATGGGATAAGTGGGTTCCCAAATCCCAAAGAGAGTGAATATGATTCTTTTGGAGCAGGCCATTCATCTACATCCATCTCAGCGGCATTAGGTATGGCAGTTGCGTCAAAACTACAGGGTGACAATAAGAAAGTTATTGCTGTTATTGGAGACGGGGCTTTAACCGGAGGTATGGCCTTTGAAGCCCTGAATAATGCAAGTGTTACAAATCCCGACATCCTCATCATTCTTAACGACAATAATATGTCCATTGACCCGAATATTGGAGGGATGAACAATTATTTAGTCAAGATTTCTACATCGGTAGCCTATAATAAGTTAAAAGATAATATTTGGGATTTTCTGGGACATTTCAGATGGTTTGGACGTAAAACCCGTAAGGCTGTTCAAAAAATTGAGTATTCTACGAAATCGTTTTTCCTTAAACAGAGCAACCTGTTTGAGGCACTAAATATCAGGTATTTTGGCCCCGTAGATGGACATAACGTTGAGCAACTGGTCAAACTTTTCAGGAGGCTAAAAAGAATCCAGGGTCCGAAATTGCTCCATGTTATTACCATAAAAGGGAAAGGTTATTTTCCTGCTGAAAACAACCAGACACTTTTTCATGCGCCCGGGAAATTCGATAAGGTTACTGGTAAACAGGTTAAAACCACCAATGGTGATGAACCTCCGCTTTATCAGAATGTTTTTGGTGAAACCATACTTGAACTGGCCCGGTTAAACCCCAAAATTGTGGGTATTACTCCGGCAATGCTTTCTGGTTGTTCTTTAAATATCATGCAAAAAGAGATGCCCGAAAGGGTTTTCGACGTTGGGATAGCCGAACAACATGCCGCTACTTTCTCAGCCGGGCTTGCTTCATCGGGGTTGGTACCCTTCTGCAATATTTATTCCTCGTTTACTCAACGCGCTTACGATCAGATTATACACGATGTGGCCATTCAGAAGTTGAATGTAATTTTCTGCCTCGACCGCGGAGGACTTGTTGGAGCAGATGGGGCTACACACCACGGAGTATTCGACTTGGCCTTTTTGCGTTGCATACCCAACCTGATAATTGCCTCGCCGATGAATGAACAGGAACTTCGGAATATGATGTATACTGCTCAAAAAACCTTGCCGGGCCCGTTTATCATTCGATATCCCCGAGGAAGGGGAGTTATGAAAGAATGGGTAACAGATTTCGAAGAATTGGAAATAGGTAAAGGGAGATTGGTAAAAGATGGGAGTGATATTGCGATTTTGTCTTTTGGCCACCCCGGAAATTTTGTAACTGAAGCGATTGAAAGATTGAGCGATACTGTTTCTGTCGCTCATTATGATCTGAGATTTCTCAAACCCATTGATGAAAGGTTGCTACATGATATTTGTTCGAAGTTTAAAACAATTATTACTATAGAAGATGGTGTAATTACCGGGGGAATGGGAAGTGCTGTTACCGAATTTGCAAACCGCAACAACTACCCTGTTAAAATTGAGATTCTTGGGGTAAAAGATTATTTTGTAGAACATGGAAAGCCTGAGGAACTTTATCACGAATGCGGTTTCGATGCCGAAGGTATTATCAACACCGTAAGAAAATATATAAATGCTGATCATTTAATTGTAGATGAATCGTATCTCAATCAGATAGAAAACCGATAAATACATTAACCTAATTATTGAAACGTTGGATATATATTTTAAAAAACGTCGCTGGAAACAGATCATTTTAATTATAGCCATCCTGATCGGGATTGGTTCATTGTTATATACCAACAGACTTGTTGACCAGGTTTCGAAGGAAGAGCGTGTTAAAGTTGAGCACCTTGCCGAAGCCTTAAAACTATTAGTTACCCCCGACGACCTTGGCAGTGATGTTTACCTGTTTATTACCCAAGTTACCAGCACAAACACAACCGTTCCAATTATAGTAATCGATCAGCAGGGTGAAATTATTATTGACAAGAACATTAATTACAGCCCGAAGAATAAGGATAAGGTATTGAAGCGCGAACTTGAAAAAATGAAGGCCCATCAACAGCCCATTGTGATCCAACTGGGTGGGGGAGTAGAACAGTATCTTTATTACAAAGAATCTTCGTTGCTAGTCAAACTTAAATATTATCCAATTTTTCAGATGGGAGTAATAATATTGTTCATCCTTATAGCTTATATCGCTTTTAGTTCAGCTCGAAAGACAGAACAGAACCTTGTTTGGATTGGTATGGCAAAAGAGACCGCTCATCAGCTGGGTACTCCCATTTCTTCGTTGATGGCATGGGTCGAGATATTAAAGGAAGAAAACACCGACTCAAAAATTATTTCAGAACTTGTAAAAGATACTGAACGGTTGGAAAAGATTACCGAACGTTTTTCCAAGATCGGTTCAAATCCTGAACTATATCCAGAAAACATATACGCTATTCTGAAGAGTTCT
>Ga0209373_10002454_pt1 | contig 18617 bp, 20 predicted proteins | sample Higcelweek5metaG_FD_187173 | JGI IMG/M metagenome (GOLD analysis project Ga0209373, IMG submission 187173) | Freshwater pond sediment microbial communities from the University of Edinburgh, under environmental carbon perturbations - High... | ecosystem: Environmental > Aquatic > Freshwater >... | reverse complement strand
TTCCATTGATACTTGGGCTGCAACAGGAATACATTGGGAAATAGCGAAGAATGTTTCCTCATCAATCTCAAATCCTACTTGTGAAGCTAGCCTACACGCTTTAAAAGCACGAAGTCCATCTTCTTTAAATCTTTCCAAAGGTGTACCAACTGCTCGTATTTTCTTTAATTCAATATCCTTTATCCCATCATATGGATCATATACATCCACCTCTATTTCCTCCTGGTTTCCTTCTAAATCAAGATTACCCAAATCTATGGCCATTGCATTAATGGTGAAATCCCTTCTACCCAAATCCTTGTCTATCTCCTTTACAAATTCAATATTTGTAGGCCATCGTCCATCGATATAGTCGGATTCACTTCTAAAAGTTGTAACTTCAACTTCCATCGTTTCTCCATGACTGTCTTGGATTAATGCCATTACAGTACCAAACTTCGCGCCAACAGATACCGACTTAGGAAATATATTTAACATTTCATCTGGAAGTGCATCTGTAGCTAGATCATAGTCATGCGGATTTAATCCCATGACAACATCCCTTACTGCACCTCCAACAAGGTAGCATTCAAAGCCCTCTTTACTGAGCATTCTACTTACTTTTTGTACATACTCTGGAATTTGTATTTTTACCTTCATATTTCCTCCTTAATATATACCAAGAATACCAAAGAAGCACATCTACAACAAGTAAGCCTAGCAAAGCCCATACACCTCTACCTGTTTTGGGTAAAATCATATCAGAAGTTCCTAATATCTCATCCATTTCCTCTTCTTCGACAACAATCATCTCTGTATTTTCAATATGCTTTGTCTCTGTAACAGACATCGGTTCAGAAATCATAGTATATGATATTCGTTTAATACAAAAACTTTCTCTTGCAGGTTGTACCGAAGCCCCAGGTACAATGTTCTCATCTCTGTATGCATATACCGGTATTGCGTCAGTTTGGGTATATGTGTAGTAAGGAGAACCATATATTGCGCATACCTGCTTGATATTTGGATTGTAGATTTCAAATCTACCCAGCTCCTCTGATCTGCTTGGTATCGAGAACTCAATAATGGATTCCTCATTTGCAGGCAAGTTAAAAATCTTTTCAAATGATCCATATGTAAATTTCAAATTGTTTAGATATTCGTTACTAGTGTTTTGAATATATATTTTAAAATCCACACCTCCATTTTGATTGGGAAAGACTTGAATATCATCAACACTCAAAGGGTTTTTGATGCTTACGCTATCTAATGAATATGCCCCGCTTCCATTATTTGTAACATTCCCCACCCCAACATATTCTCTATATACTCCAGTCTTAATTAGATTCTGAGCAGAATATCTAAATCCCAGAGCTCCTTCTACAAATTCTGGAATATCCAAAATCTGAGTAAGATCTCCATTCTCTTTAATATTTCTACTCAAAACCCAATCAATCTTAGAAATGTTTACACTATGCCCTGTACTATTCCGATACAGGTAGACTACGTCTACCTGTGTGCCTGGTGGTGCATCTATGTGATCTGCTACCATTGGAATACGTCTTGTATTATCAAAATCTGTGAAAGATTCTAAATCGGAATTGAGTATGGATTCGGTATTTTCAGCTAAGAAATCTCCTTTGTCGTATCGAATATCCTCTATCTCTGGATATCCATTCACCCCTAGGGCTATAGTTTGAAAATATCTATTACTTGAATTTTCTCCCGTTCCATCAAAGTTATCTGCATATACTGGTGTAGCGAATATGACGAAGAAGTAGAGAATCATTTTTAGTATTTTACGAAACATAATGTTTAAAACTAAAAACTTAGTATTTAAACATTACAATATGGAAATGAAATTCTACTGAATTATGCTTTCTTTGCCATTTTTACCTTTTCGGTAACGTAGAAATTACGTTTGAATTTTGCCAATCCAAGCATCATTTCTGTTTGAGCCTGTACATATGGTATAAATCCAAATGTAAGCATATTTACTGTAACTAGGAAGGTTTCTGCAAAATCTAAAAGATGTCTCCACCATTTCCAATCCTTAGGCACAGGTGAAAGTTGTCTTCTGAATATGACGATTGGGATATTGGTTAACGTAATGATGGTGAAGATATAGCTGAGGGCACGCTGAAGATTGTAGGCTAACACCGTGTATTGGTAGCTTGGACTTAACCATCCCATGATGATCAATCCAAAGGAGAGAATGAACACGACGGTCATATACCATACCTGATATTCAAAGATATTCTTTAACATGAAGGCTCTACGATATATTGGAAAATCTTTACTCTTGTTGGAAAAAAGTGACGCCATTGTTATGGCAACATTTACAGAACCCCATCCCCATCTATGCTGTTGTTTGTAATATGATACATGTGTCTTCACAAATGATTCATTCTCTACAGCGTCATTGTATGTAGGAATATATACCTCTTGGCTTTTAAATGTACCCTTACTCCTAACCATAGCGTTCCAGTAGAAAGCAGTATCATCGTTAGCAATTTCTGGGTCCCAGAATTCGATTTCCTTAAGCGTTTTTAAGTTCACAATATATGAGGAGAATGTATCTCTAACATATATTCTCTCTCCAATGAATGGTATTCGTTTATATTTATCTACTACCCAGCTCTGCAAAAGCACAAGAGTCAACATATTTGATTGAGCTCTGATTAGAGGTGGAACTCTCCATATATTGTTGTTGAATGTATGTACGGCAGATGCATAGAAGGTGTTGTCTCTATCTTCTGCGTTTAAATATTTGTACAGTACGGCTGAAAGATATTTTGGGTGAGGCCTTAAATCGGAGTCACAGGTTATGACCATGTAGTTAGCAATATCTTTGCCTTGCTTTTCAAGATCTTCGACAAAGTGCCTAGCCGCCCAGTTGATATTTGCACCTTTAACTCCAGCTACTTCCCCCTCTATACCAGATGGATGGATGTAATATTGCATACTTCCAAACTTATGCCCATATTTTTGTTTTAAGTGTTCAAAGTTCGCGGTTTGAAACTCTTTTTTCCTTTCTTCCATTGCTATTACAACATCAATCCTTTCTGCACCAATATCACTGTTAGACCAAGCCTCAAATGTTGGTTCTAAGGTATCTAAACTCTCACTGACGACAGGACAAAGATACATAAATCTTACTCGCTTTGACTCCTCCCCCATCTCATTGTCTATTTTACTTACCCAATCTGTTGCCATCTCCGCATTTTTTCGTCTCAATCCAATTGTTATGCCGGCCATATATTTTACCGTTCTCAAAGACCAATATGCTACCAAGAAAGCAATATATATTGCGAATGCCTGGTCCCATCTCATGAGTGCAAATATGAATGGTGAAAGAAGGAAAAGCCACATTACAAGACCAGGTATAAACTCATACAATCTTCGCAAGAATGGAGATATCCCCTTAGGAAATCCGCCATCTTTGTCCTTAGGTTTGTATGGATTTTCGTACTTTACTACCCCACCAAGGGTTCCATACAATTTGCTACTCATATTGTTTACCTTGTAACCGAAATTTCTAGTTAATGGGAATCTTACTAAAGATATGGAGATTATACCGAAGACTCCTGCAAGGAATGCTTTAAATCCTGCTAGGAACGATCCATCTCTTTCATTTCGTCCTGAAACAACAAGGCCTACCTTTTTCTTGATGATTTTGTATTTGAAGCCTTTAGATACAATCTTTTGTATTAAGAGGGTATCTTCCATATATTTAAATTCTGCTACAAATCCTCCAACGCTTGTAAATGCCTCTCTAGTTACAATTACAAAGCCTGCATAGTCCCATTTGAGCCCTTTGATTGGATTCATGGCACTGAGATTCTTAGCTACATTAATGAATTTGGTTGCTAAATCTTTGTTAAATGATCTTTCACCTGTGTATTCAAATTGTGATGTAGCACAATCTAGATTTCTCACCACAAATTCATCTACTATTTCTTTGAAGTCATTTTCACCTAGGAATTGAACATCGGCATCCATGAATATGATAATGTCTTTTTCAGCAGCGTTAAAACCATTGTTTCTACCAACTGCAGGGATTCCTCCATCAACAACCTTGGCACCATATTCCTTTGAAATCTTTCTTGTATCATCCTCAGATCCAGCATCAGATACTATGACCTCATATGGTTGATATGTCTGCCTCTTGATACTTTCAAGTATAACTTTAATATTTTCCTGTTCATTTTTTACTGGTATGACTATGGATACTGGTAATACGTTGTCTTTCATTTATTCTATCTTCTTAAATATATTTAAAATCCATTTCTCAATTTTCTTTTGGTAGGTTTTGTAGATTATGAATATTATAACAGCTATGAGGACAACAAGCCCTAGTACCTTGAATATGTCATATACCTTAGCAAATTCACCTACTCCTTTCCCTATCATATATCCAATGAATGATATCAAAACAGCTCTGGTTCCTGCTACGATGAGGGCATATTTCAGAAATTGGAAAATACTTAGAGCTTTAACTTTTCCCATATACAGTATTCCTGGGATTGCCAATGGGCCACCAAACTTAACTGCCATGAGTGTTAATCCTGGGTGTTTTTTGTATGCGCCATCGATGGTTTTGATGAATTCGTTGTTCTTTTTTGCGGTTAATTTCTTTACTAACTTTGATTCTGAGACCTTTCTTCCGAGGAGGAAATAGAATAGGTCAACAATTAGCTCTATGATGATTGCAGCTCCCCCTATTATCCATACATTGAGTAATCCACTTCCTGCTAATGTTGAGGCTATGAAGTTAGTAGATGATCCATCTACAAAGAACATTAAAAAGATGACTGGGTATTTTGCGGTGGATACTATTTGTGTTATTAAGGCTACTAGATCCATAGTTATATATATTTGGAATGCATTCATGATACTAATATCTGGGGATATTTACAAATGAAGCGGAACCAGTGGCTTAGAAAATATAAGCCACTGGGCCACCTTGTACAATTGACTGATATCAATAGATATCGGGATCATTGATGACAATCTCGGGCTTGGTTGTATACTTACTCCAAGTCAGGATTAATCTGACAAGACCAATAATAAACAAAACTATTACAGTCACTAGATCTTCCCATTTTTCTTGCATAATACATAAGTATCCTGCAAACCCAATAACGAGAAGCGTTACGATTGCCATCACGTGATATGTCTTGACCTTGTTTTTGTTCCAAACCAAATGGGTCGCGACTGCACATAATGCAGAAACTAAAATTACAACTATAATATTCAAGTGTTCTAGTAATTTCATTATCCCTTCTCTCTTTTTAACGATCTTCGTACAAGATTATAATTCCCGGTGGAATTACTACACCATTATACCGCCATTACTATAAGTTTTACAGATCCTCAGTATATAAAACAAAACCGAGCGTTTCCGCTCGGTTATGATACTTACTTAAGCAACGAAGTTATTCAGTTATTACTTCCTTAACTTCTTTAGCTTTCTTTACTACCTTCTTTGCTGTTTTCTTTACTTCTTTAACAACTTCAGCAACTTCTTTCTCGATAGCTTTCTTAGTAGCTTTAACCTCTTTAATAGGTTCAAGGATACTAATGATCTTGTCTAATTTCTTGTTCAATGCTTCAATATCAGCTTTTAGACTTCCACATTCACAACTAGAGTTTCTGCTTCCACCTCTATCATTGCTCTTGTTTCCTTCTTTACCTTCGAAACATTTACTACAATAGATTGGTTTGTTGCTAGATGGTTTGAATGGAACTTCACATGTTTGTCCACATTCATCACATACTGCTTCAAACATTTGCTTCTCTTCTCTGTCTCTGAATCCACCTCTGTCAAAGCTTGGTCTTCTTTCTCTACTTTCAAATCTTCCACCTCTGTCATCTCTTCCACCATCTTCTCTCTTTGTTTCAAAACATTCACTACAGTAAATAGGTTTGTCTCCAGATGGTCTGAATGGGACTCTACAGTCCTTTCCACATTGATCACATACTGCATCAAACATTTCTGGTCTATCTCCTCTTCCACCGCCACCAAAGCTTCTACCGCCTCCTCCAAAACTTCTACCACCTCCACCGAAGCTTCTACCACCACCTCTGCTACTTCCACCTGATCTATTAAAGTCTCTCATTGTATATATTTTTCTTTTAATTTTAATACGGACAGTAGTGAGTATATTCTAAAATGATTAGAATAACAAGGATGGGATATATATGGGGTATTGTTGGTAAAAGAAAAACGGCACCCGTGTTTGTTGCACGGAATGCCGTAGTCCTTTTTAAAATCACTATTCTGAATCCAACAATTTGAAGTCTTTTACCCTCTCATCGCTTTGAATCTGCTCGATTCGTGCGGAAGGATCTTCCTTCGACCATTCTGAAACCAATATCCACTTATTCTCATCACTGAGATATTGGTATCTACAAAATGGCTTATATTCCAAAACTGAAGCAAAAGCATCTATCATTACTTGATGATATGTCTGCATTCCTATGATTAGCAGTTTGTCTGCAATCCAGGTGACATACATTAGATTTCCGCCTCCACATAAACCAGTATATCTATTCCAACCTTTTACTTCTTTATGAATTAGGAAGAACATACCTTCCAAAAGACCAGTCGCATTTAGATCCTTTTCCATCGCCTCTGGAGTCCAAAATATGCGACCCATTAGTTTTACAGTTGTTTCGGACATAGTATTCTCCTTTAGGAATTTTCGAATGTTGTTTTTAATAAATGAGTACAATTCTAAGTATTTGAATACTCGAAATTGTACTCACTTAATTAAGTGATTTTAAAAGAACCTACAAGATTGAAAATATGTATATACATATATTTATATAATCCTGTATAGATAGGATTATATATAAAACTTATGTAGAAATCTATGTTATAGGTTCTACTTAACCGGCAATATCTGATATTCAACAGTATATCCCCCACTCTTAGCGACTTCCTCTACCTTACTTCTAATATCTTTGTAATCGAATTTGTATTCATATTTCTTACCAAATAGATCAGATTGTTCTTGTATATTACCTTCTCTACCACCATTCGTAGTATTGTATGATTCTGTTTTAAAACCAAATCCAGTAGACATACCATCATCATATCCTCCTGATGTAAATCCACTGCCTGCTTCCATTAACATTTCAGAGAATTTTACTACCTTATTCTCTTCATCTATTCTCATCTTAAAGGAATATGTTAATTTCTTTGTAGAAAGGAATGCTTTTCTTTCTGCTATTGTTGATTTAAATTCATAAAGGCCTTTGTTTTCCTTCCATTCTCCACTGTAGCTGTTTAGGAATTTTTTAATATCGTCTATCATATTTGTAAAAAATACAATTTAAATATCTATATTGGACTACTCTACAGTAAATTTCTTCTTACATAATTAAATTATATTCCCTTTGTTAAATATTTGCGATACACTATAAGTAATAAAATAATATATTAAGGATATGCCTGACGAAACAGAGTATACATACGAAAAGCAAGAAGAATACGACACCATACTTAGCACTCTTTCAGAACCTGAGAAAGATGCTTGCGATAATATGGCCGTAGTAGATAGCACAAGATTTGGAATGATACCAGATACCCTACATGGAGCCTTTGGCATTAAAAATGCAACTCTTAATTCCCTTGTAGAAAAAGATATTTTAGAGTCCAAACCTCTATGGGAATTTCATAAAGAATTTTTAGATACATACGGAGAAACAATTGAGGCTATACGTAAAAGAACCAATGATGGGTACTCAAACAAGTCAATGTATAGGCTTTCACACTCAGAGCAAAGCTTGTGGGATATATACTTCATAAGTAAAAATATTGTAGAGAGCCAAAGTTCAACTCCCTCATATCGTTTTAAGGATCCTGATCTAAGAGATTATTTGAGAAGACTTAACCACCAAGAAGAGGAAAATAATAGTATTGATACTTCTGACTCCTAAAAAAATACTTTAGTATTTCCCACTAGCGTTTTTCTTTAATCACAATTACAAGCAAATTCGCTAAGACTATTAACACACCCCCTACCAATGTCATTACTGTAGGTATTTCAGAATATATTAGTAAGCCAGCTAATACAGCTACCAATAGCATATTTCCAGGGTCCTCCTCCTGAATTACCTTTGGAGATTATAAATAAGCAAGATTTTTTTGAGGTATTGAATGAAAAGAAATAGCTTATGATTCTACGGCTTCTTTAATCTGTTTAAAATGTTCTAAATAATGGTTATCCTCACCTTCATCAAATACCCAATCATACTTTTTTCCATGTGCTCTTAATCTGTCTTCCCCTATTTCTTTTACTACAGTATTAAACATATCTTCGGATTCTTTAAACATTTTTAATATCTCTTTTCCTGAATAAGGTTTGTATTTATCTACAAAACTTTGGTTAAAGGAGTCATAGTTATCGATATTCATAAACCAAGGAGTTTCTCCTGATATCCATACTTCTGGTAATACTTTCGAAGCTTCTTCATTCCAACCTATGAGATGACTTACTATGTCTTTTACAGTCCATTGATCAAATACAATGATATTCAATTCTTCTTCTGAAAGATTTTCTAAATATGATATAAGGTCGTTATATATCTTTGTTGGGTCAATCATATGTATTTAAGGGGTCGCCGTATAGGATAAAGCCACTATATCTATAATACAATCTCGAAGATCATTAAATGCTAGTTTGTAGTGATGATATTCTTTTTCAGTATCATCTATTTTAAACTCTTTTAACCAATTGGAATTAAGCACTTCATATGCAGAATCATTTCTTTCTGCATTGTTATTAAATTGCCCTACTCTGTATCCTAGAACATCTTTAAATATTAGTTTTACATTCTTCTCTTGCCAATCAATATATGAGATAGATAATTCGTTTTCTTTGTAACTTACATGTAGGTGGTCTGTATCTGCTGTTGATATTCCATCTAATTGTTTGAATTCTTCCATGTTTTGTTAGCTAGATATTATTATAAAGTATACACCCACCATGCTTCCCTGTCTTATTTCCTGCTGACTTAACACTTCTTCGTAAAATAGTACGAGCTTATTTCAAATCCATTAGATTCATAGAATCTATGAGCATCTACTCTCTTAATACCTGAATGTAATTCTATTTTAAAACATTGCTTTTCTCTTGCAATATCCACTGCCCTATCTAATAGCATCTTACCTATACCTTGATTACGATAATTTTCATCCACTATTAACTCATCTACTATGGCTACCTTTAGATAATGCAGATTATCTTTAACTACCAAAGTACATATTCCAACTATATTATTTTCATTTTTTGCTATTAAGTATGTTCTTCTGGATGTATTTATATCTGTTTCGTAGATTGTTTTAAGCTTTTCTTCATCAAAACATTCCCATTTTTGCCAAAGTTGTCTGTACAGACTAATTAGCTCTGAGAAATCTGAGATTGTAGCTTCACTGATTGTGATTGGCATAGTTATTAATTCCTATTTTATATTCGAATATTCTGTATTCAAATCAAACTTCTCTAACATATTTTCTAAAAGTCCTTTTGTCTGATTCGCATACTCTATATTTCCAGCAAACAAATCAATATCCTCTCCCCTATGAATATCCACTCCCCCACTAGCCATACAGTTATACTTGTCTGCTATCTCTTTAGAAATCTTCATAGAATCCACAACCCTTTGTTCCTCAGGTGTACCAAATGAATGTAAACCAAAAACAGTTTCTATTCCATCTATCCTTTTCTCTTGAACATATCGTTCTAGTATCTCAGGGGTTACCCTATTACTACAAGTAAAGTAGTGTGCGATGATTGCTACACCTCCTGCTTTTCTTATCAAATCAACTGATTTATCAAAATCAAGATAGTAAAGATAGTCTACATAGACATCATTTATGAAAGAATCTTCTGTAAGAAAAAGAGTGTATGGATATTGTTCAACTGATAACTTAGAAAGATTCTCATATTTTTCTCTAAGGTTTTCATCCTTTTCTGAAGCTTTTCTCATATCCTCTTTTATTTCTTCCATTCTTTTTAGATTTTCTTCATACAATAGCAAAGCTTTTACGATATGTGGTCTTGCAACAGCTTCTCCACCCGATTGTTTTATACAATCCTCTTCAGTAATCTTAAATCCTAAGTTTCTTAAATTCTTAGTCATTCTATTCATTCTCTCTATACGGGCCTCTTGAGCTAATCTGCAGTATTCTTTTAGTTCTTTGTTCTCAGGATCAACAAAAAGCCCTACGATATGTAATGAGGATGAGGATCCTCCACCTAGTTCTAAAGGCCGTCCTGAGGATATTTCTATTCCACTTATCCATTGTATATCACTGATATTTTTAATTTCTTCTATCTGTTTTGGAGATATAACGGAGTCATGGTCTGTGAATGCTATTATTCCAATATTGTATTGTTTTGCTTTTTCTAATAGTTCTGCATGAGTATATTCTCCATCTGAGTTAGTTGTATGTGAATGAAGAGATTGTAACTTATCCATAGCTTTGATTTTGATTGTATTTATTCTACATTATACACCTCTCCTGCTTCTCACCTCCATCACCAGAATAAATAAATTAAATCCCGAGGATATAAGATTCCTTGATGTAAAATATCCATATGATTATTTTCATAGACGAATCAGGAGATGCAGGTTTTAAAATCCAAAAGGGTTCGAGTGAATTTTTCGTAATTGCATTAGTAATATTTGATGATGAATCTGAAGCAGAAAAAACGGCAGAGAAGATAAAAGACATTAATAGGATTTTAGGAAAGAAATCAAACTACGAGATAAAATTTAACAAGCTCGAAAGATTTGAAAGGATAACCTATTTAAAAATGATAAAAAGTTGTAAATTTCGTATTAGATCTGTAATTGTACAAAAAGAACATATATCTTCTAAGGATATCCTAATTGATAATAAGTCCTACTATACTTTCTTCTTAAGCCAATTGCTGAAACATAATAAAGACACGATAAAGAATGCTAAACTACGCTTAGATGGTTCTGGGAAAGGAAGATTTAAGAATGCTCTAACTGTATCTCTCCGGCAAGAGTTAAATAAGAATGGAAAGGCTAAAATCATGAGTGAAATAAAATTAATAGATTCAAAAAGCAGTGTTCTTATACAGTTAACTGATATGATAGCTGGTAGTATACACAGGTATTATCAAAAGGATAAGAATGACTCTGAGATATACAGAAATATCATTAGAAAACGCATTGAGGAAGAATGGATATTTGAATAATTTCGATCTAATGCCTATCTTAGTGCTTGTCTAAGAAAGCCACCATGCGGTAACAGTTCGGACATTAGATCTTTGTACTTACATTATATACTACCTAAGAAAAGGATGTCTACTTTTTAATTAGTTCATTGTATACACCCACCCCGCTTCCCACTTCCCTATCTTTCTCCAATCGTTTTTAAATGCTTCTTCCCATGTCATGTTATTTAGTAATACATCTAATGCTAATTGTGGTGCTTTATGTGCAACTATAGCAAAAATCGCATTCATTAAACCATTGTAAGAGTATCAGTACCAATCTTATTTGGCTTTTGAGGATTGGGAAACTTTATAAAATATGCAAATTGATATTTATATTCTTCTTTGTAAAGACAAAGTTTCTTAATATCATATTCTCTATTATCTGGAGTGCAATTCGAGAATTTCTTAGCTTCAACAACTAAGAGATTATTATTATCTCCACTCCCCCTTTTATGAATAATAATGTCTGGATATACAGTCATACCATTCAAATCACTTGATTCTATTTCTTTTATTAAGCCAAAGAATTTCTTAGGAAGACTCCCATTCCGATTATATTCACAATCTACTTTATAGTTTTCTTTTTGATCTATATATACCGGCAAACCAATATTTAGGTACTCTGCAAGCTTATGAGTTATACTCCTTTCATTACAATCTCTTTTTAATAAATCAAGATCGTTTTTTAGAAGTTCAAATATAGACCCCATAATCAATTTCTCTATTTGTTCTTTATCCATAAAATATATTATACGAGTTTCAATTTACTATACAAATATAAATTATTGATTCAGACCTTTCTTTAATGGAAAAATAACGTAGCTTAGTATAAAATATTGCAATAGTTAATACCTAAAAAAGATGAATCTAATTGAAGATGAATTTCTGCAATCCTTTTCGAAGTTAATAGATAACCAGATATTAGATTCCGACAACGGAAAGACTAAGCTTTCTCTCTTCATTCACAACATAAGCTCCAACTCTTTTGATTACAATCTAATCAAAAGAAGATTACTTGACCCGCTCATTGATTTTTCTCTGTCTAAAAAAACTCAAGATAAACTTAAAGATCACCCCGGAATTTTATCGAAAGAAGCTCGAGAGAAATTTATAAAAGAAATGAATACAGGAGAGCTTGGAGAATTGCTCCTTTATTGTTTTCTGCATAGTCACCTTAAAGCACAGAAAATTTTATCAAAATTAGAACTCAAAACATCAAATAAATTCTACGTCAACGGATCTGACGGCATCCACATTCTTAAACTCGACAATGGCGATTACCAAGTTATTTTTGGAGAATCAAAAACAATTGCGAATCTTAACACAGCGATTCGGGAGGCGTTACAATCTATACGAGATTTCAAGTTTGAAATAAACAATAAGGGAAAAGAAAAAAGTGGAATCAATTTTGAGAAAGCGTTAATAAGCAATCACATTGAAAACGAGACTTTTACCCCTCAGGAAAAAGTTCTCATTGAAAACATAATTTATCCTAAACTGACCGATAACCCATTTAATGTTGATGATGCATTCGGAATCTTTATCGGTTACGAAATAGAACTAACCGACGAAGATAAGAATCTGCCCAACGATATCTTCAGAAATGTTTTAAATGAGAAAATCAAAAAAGAAGTACAAAATCAATTTGATAATATAATAGAAAAGATTAATGAATATAACCTACAGGGACATTGTTTTTATTTATACATTCTTCCATTCACTGATTTAGAGAAAAGTAGAAAAGAAATTACAGAATATATTACACAATGAGCATTGGAACTGAGTTAGCAAAAAAAGCAATAAATGACGACTACCTAGCTTCGATTCTTGGGAAGTTAGAGATTATTGTTGCAAAAAATCTGTTTAATGAAAACGTGTCAACTTTGAAGATGAAATCTATTGAAATTAGTCATCTGATTCGGTTTGCAGACATTTTATCCTTTTCGGACAACGAGAAAGGAAGAAATCTTTCGTATAAAATTATTAGTTTGTTATTTGAATACGATTGCACAATATCTACTCTGCAAGAAGCTTTCCATGCTATCTTAATAAGGCTAGGCAACTTCCCCGCAGTTACTTACCTTGAGTCCAAACAAATGAATGAGATATTTGAATTACCATTTGAAAAGAAAATTGAAGAAAAAGTAAAAAGATCCATTCAAGAAGTTCCACATTCCGAATTGACGTTTACTGATTCCCAATATGAAATCTTTGAACTATTAAAATCAAATAAGCATTTTAGCTTTTCAGGGCCTACCTCTTTAGGAAAATCTTTTATAATAGAGTCGTTTATTAAGCATCTTATTCTAGATGAAAAAATAAAAGACAATATTGCACTATTAGTACCAACCCGAGCTCTAATTAACCAAAACGTACAAAAACTTAAAGAAGAATTTAATTTAATTCAGGGTTATGAAATTTTAGCCCATCCAAAAATTCCAGAATATATAAGATCTCGGAAGAATAATTATATATTTGTTTTTACACCTGAAAGGTTAATATCATATATATCTGATAAAGGAAATCCCCCTATTGAATATTTGTTTATAGATGAAGCACACAAAATAATTTCAGAAAAAGATACTCGAACTCCACTATACTACCACGCTATACTACTTGCACAAAAGAAATCAATCCGGCTTTACTTTGCCTCTCCTAACTTATCAAATCCAGAGATCTATCTCAAACTCTTTGATAGAAGCACCGATGAATCTTTTCATACCAATGATTCTCCAGTATCTCAAAATAAATATCTTCTGAATTTAGATAAACAACAAATAAAAGTATATGGATACTTTAAATCTAATAATTTTGAACTCAAACAAAATCTTCCACTATTTGAATGGATTATGCACCTTTCCCATGGAAAGAATAAAAGTATCATATACTGTAACTCAAAAACTAAAACTCGTGATAATGCTCTAAATTTCTCAGAGAAATTACCCTATAAACAAAGTGATGCCATCAATCAACTCATAGAGCTGATCAGCGAAACAATACATAAGGATTATTATTTAATTAATTGTTTAAGAAAGGGCGTGGCTTTCCACTTTGGTGATTTACCTCAAAGAATAAGAGTAAAAATTGAAGAGTTATTTAGAATTGGAGAATTAGATTATCTATTTTGCACCTCAACTCTCCTTGAGGGGGTAAATCTTCCAGCTAAAAATATTTTTGTCTTGGATGATAAGATTGGAAATTCAAAATTTAAAAAAATTGATTTTTTGAATTTAATTGGACGTGCTGGTAGACTGACAAAAGAATTTTCTGGGAATATATTTATTGTGAAGAATAAGAGCTCTAATACCTGGAATGACGAATCTTTATTGGAAGAGCTTACAAAAACGGACCAGATTCCCCCAGCATCTTCGCAAGTACTAAAAGGAAACAAGAAGTTTTACGAAAACATTTTTCGAGCTCTTGAGGACAAACCATTTACAAATAAAAACACCCCAAACTATACGAAGGAAATCTTAAATCACTACTCAAATATTGCACTAATTCATAATATTGAAAATACAAGCTCGGTACTATTAAACTCACTTCTCAAAAGCACCCCGGAATCAATTGGAGCTTTAAATAAAAATAGCCTCTGGAACAAGGTTCCAACAGAAATTTTAAAAGTTTCTTCTTCAATAAAGCTAATATATCAAAACGAGATAATCACAGAAGAGAAAGAAAAACTGCTTATATTACCATATGAGCCTCATTATGAAGATATAAAAAAGATTCTGTCTTTCCTATATTCCCAATATAACTGGGAAGAAGAAGAAAAAGGAAGGAAACAGATTCTTAAAAACGCAAAAAAAGAAAAACACACCAACATTCTTAATTATTACTCCGTGCTTATGAACTCATGGATGTCATCTAATCCTATAAATGTCTTAATTTCAGAGTCAATTAATTATCTTGATGAAAGAAATATTGAGATTTTTGATGAATATATGCACAACATGGGAAGATTTGACAATACCAATCAAGTTCATATAAATATTGCAATAAACGATCTTTTATCAGATATAGAAAATGTCTTGAGATTTCGATTTGTAAAATACTTTAATAACTATTATCTTTTGCTGAAAGAAATTCTTGGGGAAGATAATGCAGGAGCTAATTGGGCTGAATTTTTAGAATATGGATCAACAAAAAAGGAAATCATTGAATTACAAAATACAGGTCTTCCGAGACACTTAGCCTCATATTTATTCAATGGCTTCCTTAAATACTTAGAGTATGATTCAAACGGCAATCTAATGAACATCAACAGAAAAGGTATCCTTACTGCAGTAAACAGAAGCGAAAAAGACATTGATCAAGAATTAAGAGAGTTCTACAGATATTAATTATTATGATAAGGCTAATATACAACACGGAGAGGAAGGGATTCGAACCCCCGATATGGTTACCCATATAACGGTTTTCAAGACCGTCTCATTCGACCACTCTGACACCTCTCCATATATATGAACATAGGGATTATACCAAAAATATCTCAATTCTACATTCTTCTATCCACTTCCTTAATCATTTCAAAAATATCCTTCGACCTATTAGGCGAATACCAAACATCAATAACTGAGAGAGCCAACTTCTCTAAAAAAGGAGAATCAAACTCATATGGAAGAAAATCATTAACAATGAGCTCCTTACTCCAATAATCCTTAGAAGCATCAAAACCCATATCCTTTCCAATCTCTTGATAAATCTCGTTCTGTAACAAATACGCAAACATCTGTTCCATCTTGTAACCAACCCCATGAGCAGAGGAATTAATCAATCTTGGATATTTCTCTACCATACCCATTACAACAGGATTCTCTGTCCATTTAATCTGTCTAAGCATGAGGTGGAAAGACTCGTGGGTAGCACTAGAAACAGCCCTAGCACCCCTATTGTAATTAACCGAAACAGTATCTAATCCCTCAAAATCAGCCTCATTTGCATACTTAACATTGAAAGTAGGTTCTACCCATTTCAAAGAAGTCTTCTCCGTAATCCTATCCAAAAAATTGGAATTCTCTAAAACATTAATAAACATTCCATACTTCTCTTTATCTATACCCTCTTGAGGATCATCCACATGGCACTCAATTGGTTGTTTTTCATTTAAAATTTCTGTATCCATATATTTATATCTATTAAATCTTGTACCCACCCTCAAAAATACCCTTAATAACAGATTCTAAATTAGGTTCACTAATATCCAAATCAACAACCTCAAACAAATTTAACAACTCCTTAGACACATCACTAACCCTCTCCCTCCTCACTTCCAATGTACCCTCATTACCACTACACTCCGTTAACTTACCTAATCCTTTAAAATCATCAGGACTAATATTCTCCTTAAGAACAAAATGAATATGTTTTTCCTTAACAAAACCATTAATCAATTCAGAAATCTTACCATCATACAAAACCACACCATGATCGATAACAATAACCCGCTTACAAAGATTAGAAACATCCTCCATATTATGACTCGTTAACAATACCGTAGCCTTGTACCTCTGGTTATACACCTTAACAAACTCCCTCAAATTATGTTGAGAAACCACATCCAAGCCAATAGTAGGTTCATCCAAGAATACTAACTCAGGAGTATGCAACAACGCTGCAACAATCTCACACCTCATACGTTCACCTAATGAGAGATTCCTAGTAGGTTTAAGTATAACTTCTTTGATATCCAAAATCTCAACCATCTCATTAACTACCTCATTGTATTCCTTGTCCGAAATACCATATATCTCCTTGTTAAGTTTGAAAGTCTCTATAGGAGCTAACTCCCACCACAACTGACTCTTTTGACCCATCACAAGTGCAATCTTCTGTAGAAATTCCTTCTTCCTTTTCTCAGGCTTAAATCCTAATACCTCAACCTCACCACTCGTAGGAACTAACAAACCCGAAAGACACTTCAAAGTAGTAGTCTTACCCGCCCCATTAGGACCAATGAATCCAACCACCTCCTCACCATATATATCAAAAGAAATATCCTTAACCGCTTCCACTTCCCGCTTCTCAGTACTAAATAGTCCTCTACTCACCCTAGTGTGATATATTTTCTTTAAATTTTTTACATGTACAACCGTCTCTTTCATATATTGATTGACTAATAGTTTCAATTTACAATATCATTAATAATGAAAACTGCCAACATATTCAAATTAGTACTAATAGCTGGGATATCAACCTCACTAGTACAAACCGTATTCGCTACAGACCTAGATTCAGGTAACTACAAAATAGTGGGAGCTACAACATCTGCAGGAGGAGGACTACTAGACTCAGCATCAGGCAACTACAGCCTTATGAACTCCATTGGAAATATATCCGCAGATCCTAGAAACTATTCTACTAATTACAGACTACAACAAGACCCATCCGTAAACTTCATAGCTGCACAACCAGGAATCCAATGCTTTGAGACCACTACCGATGGAAGTACAAGCTGTCTAACTGGACCTGCCGAGTTAAGTGGAGGAATGGTAGCAATATGTGGAACCGGAGGATGCTATGACAAAGCTAGATTTGAAGTCATAGTTAACAGTAACCCATCCGACACTCTGTATACCATTGCCATATCAACAGACAATTTTGTAAATGATGTGCAATATATAGATGGAGCAACATTCAGACCAGAGGCAGAAGGAAACCATGATATTAACGATTTTAGAACACAAGCATACTGGGAAGCAGAGGTCTTCAATATCAAAGGATTAGCATCAAACACCCTCTACTCTATTAAGATCTCTGCCTTAAGTGGAGACTTCACTCAATCTGATTACAGCATAGCTTCAAGCACAACCACAGGAATTGGAAGTATTTTTTTTGATGTTGATATAGCTTCATCAAGTGGAACTACCGCAGAATCCAGTTCCCCATATACCGTAGCATTCTCAGGAGCAGATGATTTAGTTGGAGGAGCTGCAGCAACCACAGCACCAAGTTTAGTATGGTTAGATATTGATAGTAACTCATCAGGAGGAGTCGCAGTAATACAATTTGGTAAAAATGGAGGACTCTACAGTGCCACAACTACCCAGACCATATCATCAACATCTTCTAATCTCGATACTTCATTAGAAGGATTCGGATTACAAAGCTTCTATGTATACAACGATACCTCTGGGTATTTAGGAGACCTTACTGCAGAAGCTAACTATGCAGGGAGTTTAAATACGGTTGGAGCCATATCTACTACTGCAAACAAAATATATGATGGGGATGGACCAATTACCAATGGAAGAGTTGGAATGTACCTAATTGCAAAAGCAGGTACCAACAAGACCCCTGCTACCGATTATTCCGAAGAAATATATTTTATTTTGGTACCTAGGTATTAAGAAAAAGCACACCCTACTCCAGTGTTTT
>Ga0209373_10002453_pt1 | contig 18618 bp, 16 predicted proteins | sample Higcelweek5metaG_FD_187173 | JGI IMG/M metagenome (GOLD analysis project Ga0209373, IMG submission 187173) | Freshwater pond sediment microbial communities from the University of Edinburgh, under environmental carbon perturbations - High... | ecosystem: Environmental > Aquatic > Freshwater >... | reverse complement strand
CGGCAGTCCGGCAATCGGCAGTCGGCAATAGCGATGACAACAATAGCCCGTAGGGCTTAAAGCATTGTAGATGACAGAGTTAAAATACACAAATTGCTCGTAGAGCATAAAGCATTGTATTTTACATGCTTACCTGACTACCATCCACCTCCTGGCCACATGCTGCCATGCCCCTGCCCCGACAGCACGATAGCTCAGGCGGAGCGTATACACCCCTGGGGCGATGTCCGGAGAGGGATACCACGGTATGGATTGCACTCCGGCATCCATCATACCGCTGAAGAGGCTCGCAGACAGCCTGCCGTCAGAGCCATACAGCTCTATAACAACCTTGCCTCCCGCCTGCAGGAAGAAGCTGATCATCCCTCTGTCTGTCACCGGGTTGGGACTGACAGCCAGCCCTGTTTCGGAGGCCTCTGTCTCATCAATCCCTGTCGGCGTGATGACCATTGCATCATCAAAATACATTGTACCCGACTTCAGTCCGCTGCTGTTCTGTCTTACCACCATGCTGTGATACTGCCACTCTCCACTCCCTCCTATGCTGCTGACCGGGATGGCAATCAGGTCCCACCCTGCCCAGTTTATCGGTGCTGCCTGAACTATCTGATTCACAGAACCGGGTGAATAGAACCAGTATTCAAGGGAATTGTTGCTTAGATCACCATAAACCCACATGGCAAACAGCTGGCTTGTATTGCTTCCGATCGAGGGTTTGCTTGTGTCAAAGACCCTGCATACTCCTCCGTCTCCTCCGGTAAAGAGATAGTCCAGCCTGCCGGCAGGTGGATTTGTCCTGTAGATTTCGCCGGATGCGGTGAATGTTGTCATCGTGTTGTCTGTACCAACCGTGCTGCCGCTGGCTTCCGGATCCCAGAACCCACCGATGTTTTCAAATGACTCAATGATATTGCCAGTCTGGTAACCCTTTGTCCTCGTGGCAAATGTCGCAGATATTGCGGTTCCCACGGTTACGCCAGCCACATCCTTAACAGTTGCGTCAATCTGAATTGTGTAGTTGCTGCCTGTCTGCAGCGGTGAGGCTAGTTCAAAGCTGTAGCTTCCTTTGCCTCCTTCCGTAGTAAAGAACTCCAGCTTTTTTGGTACCGGTACCGATTGGCTGTCGGTCAGCCGGATTCCGGCAGAAGCGGCTGACTGGTCCGGGGGGGCATCAAACCTCACCGTAATCCTGGGGTAGAGAGTAATTCCGCTGGCTCCCGTTGATGGCCAAATTTTATCTACTACCAGTTTGGTACGCGATTTCGTGACAAAGCTAACCTGGTACTCCTGTGTGAGATGAACACCCCACTTCGAGGCTGCTGCCGTGGTAATCCTCAGCAGGTAGGGAGTTTTGGAGTTAAAACCCGTTTGAGGTCTGACAGTTATGATCTTGCTCTTTTCGTCCCATTCATATGTCACATTAACAGCAGGTTCGAACTGAAGGGCTGACTGAACTGCCTCCCTGTTCATTGTCACGTTGAAGGTAAATGAAAAAGCCTGGTTAAAGGGAAGGCTGTCTGTTGTGACAGGCGTGTGCTGAAGGACCACAGGCACACGGGTAGTATCAAACGAAGGAAGAAAGTCGGTCAGCGTGGTCCTGCCGGCAGTTACTGAGGCGTTAAGCGTATCATTGTAGAAATCAGCCATACCGCTCACAATTACCTGGTAGCTGCCTGGCGGCACAGAGTCAAACATGAAAAAGCCGTTGTTCAGGTTATCAAGGGCGACCGATTTGTTCAATGGCATCAGGGTGACCGTGGCTCCGTTAACAGGCAGATGCTTATCCCTTGTTTCCGAACCGTAGTACCAGCCCGGAGCAGTGAGTTCGTCCCTGACAGTGCCGGCTATAATGCCTGTTGGCTCAGTGGTAACGGTGAAGTATTGCTGCAGGGCCCGGAGCATGGACCAGGCCTCGTGGTGCAGATGGTTCGCGTTGCGCAGGCGCCATCCCTCGGGAATATAGTCATGGTATGAACCTTCCGAGAGCACTCCGGGCATGTTAAGGGTCCTGAGAACACCCAGGCCAACCTGGCTTCCCCATTCGGGATAAAAGGTCCAGTCGCCCTTTACCCATTCGAAGGAATGGGTCCAGCAGTTGCTCTTCTCAAAAACTTTCTCCCACAGGATAGTTGCGAAGGTTTTGGCTGCAGGATAGACAGGGGAATTGTCATATCCTCTGAAGAGCATCAGTGGCTGGTTGCGCGTACCGTCAAAACCGTTGCTGTGTATCGCAAGGAACATATCTGCGTTTGCCGTGTTGGCCATTTGAGCAATTGATGAGAGCGACAGGTCATCCGATGTGTAGTTTGTCGTTCGGGACATATAAACCGCCGCGTTCCGATCTTCCAGGAGCTGCCTCAGGAAGAGACCCTTCTCCAGGTTGCCGTCCGATTCCCAGAAGTCAGTGGCTGTCATGTGCCTGTCGTCGCCGTCATGTCCGCCATGACCGGGATTGATAAAAATCTTAAGACCTGTGAAGTCTGCCTTCTGGCCGAAGAACGTGGCAGGAAACAAAAGCAACAGAGCAAGCAGACTGACGCAATTCCACCGTTTCATCTGACTCTTACCTTCATTAAATAAATATCTCCATTATCTGTGCAGAAGGCAATTTTTTTACTGCCGGAAGCGAAGGGGAACATCTCGGACCGTTCAGGAGTGGAGGTCAGAATAATTCTCTTCCTGTCACCCAGTGAATAATAAACGAGTTCGGAGGAGGTGATCATGTGGCCGTCATCCTTGTCGTCCATCCCGATCACTATTTTGTCATTGAACCACTTCGGGGCATTAATATTTCCCAGGTCATGCAGGATCTTTCCATCCGTATCACAGATAAAGCTTCCCCTCCCCTGGTAGTTGTAGAGTATCATGGTCCCGTCAGGTGAAAGTGAGGCCCAGATGTAAAATCCATCGCCGTTAGGCGAAAGGGCTTTTCGCTCATCATTGCGGTAGAGTACCGGCAACATCTCCTCGATCACCAGGAAGATCCTGTCGCCGGCTGACTTCAGGGCTGGACCTCTCTGTTCGACTCTTGTTTCACTGTCTGACTTCAGCAGCACGCTGTTGCCTGCGACGGCAGGTGAAATAACCCCTCTGCCCCTTGCTGCAAGCAGTTCGTTGCTGCCGGTTTCGATATCGTAGGCGTATATTGAGGATACCTTCAGGTTCTCATCAAAGCTATCGCTGCGGTAGATTACCTTCCTGCCGTCAGCAGTTACAGCAGGTTCATAACCGGCACCGGGATCCTTGCTTATTTCAGTCATTTTGCCCTTGCGCGTGTCAAGCAGTGACAGACCATTGTAGCCCTCGCCCGCCACCAGTACCTGGCCTGTACCCGGAACAATTCCGGTCAGAAGGTATGATCCTGTCTTTTCAGGGATGATCCTTTTTACGCTCCTGACCCTGAGTGTCTGAGGGTAGACCTGGATTGTCAGCAGTAAAATCGAAAGAAAAAATACAGATCTCATTTCTTTGAGTATTGCAGCCTAAAGATAATTATTCGGATTCTAACCGGGTAAATATTTTTGTATTGCTGCCTCTTTGACTTTTATCAGGATGTTTGATTACTTAATATTATTAACTTTGAGGGACATCAAAACCGCGTCAACCATGATGTCAGAAGAAATCTTAAAGCAATACGGCATTACTGAGGTGAGGGGGATAGTGTACAATCCCTCCTACGAGAAACTTTATGAGGATGAAACATCATCCGGTCTGGAGGGGTTTGAGAAGGGCATCCTGACAACCACCGGAGCAGTGGCTGTAGATACCGGCGTTTTCACGGGTCGTTCTCCGAAGGACAAGTATGTTGTACGCGACACAACAACAGAGGATACCGTATGGTGGAAGTCCGAGAACTCTCCGGTCTCTGATAACAAGGCACTGACGAAGGAGGCCTGGGATCATTGCAGGAAGATCTCTGAACATCAGCTTTCAGGTAAAAAGCTCTATATTATTGACTGTTACAGCGGTGCCAACAAGGATACCAGGCTCTGTGTCCGTTTCATAATGGAGGTTGCATGGCAGGCCCATTTTGTAAAAAATATGTTTATCCGGCCCACTGAAGAGGAGCTGAAGGATTTCAAGCCCGATTTCGTGGTGTTGATGGCTTCGAAGGCTGTGAATCCAGGTTACGCTCAGTTCGGTATGAACTCGGAGAACTTTGTTGTCTTTAACCTCACTGAGAGGATGATGCTCGTAGGTGGCACATGGTACGGAGGTGAGATGAAGAAGGGGATCTTCTCGGTGATGAACTACTACCTCCCGCTTAAGGGTATAGCTGCCATGCACTGCTCGGCCAATGTGGGAAAGAACAATGACGTTGCCATTTTCTTCGGTCTGTCAGGTACCGGTAAGACTACCTTGTCCACTGATCCTGAGCGGGCGCTGATTGGTGATGATGAACACGGCTGGGACGATGAAGGTATCTTCAATTTCGAGGGAGGGTGTTATGCCAAAACCATCAACCTGAGTAAGGAGAACGAACCCGATATCTATCGGGCCATCAGGCGTGACGCACTTCTTGAGAATGTGGTTGTGGGCGCGAACGGCGAGATCGATTTCAGCAGTGCCGCAAAGACTGAAAACACACGTGTATCTTACCCGATCTACCATATAGATAATATAGTACGACCGGTATCTAAGGCCGGGCATGCCACCACGGTCATATTCCTTACGGCTGACGCCTTCGGGGTTTTACCTCCGGTTGCCAGGCTCACCGAGGAGCAGACTCAGTATTACTTCCTAAGCGGTTACACAGCCAAGGTGGCCGGTACAGAGCGCGGCATCAAAGAACCGGTTCCTTCATTCTCTGCCTGTTTCGGTGCGGCATTTCTGATGCTTGATCCCATCATCTATGCGCGTGAGCTCACCCGCAAGATGAAGGCACACAATGCAGATGCATGGCTCGTGAACACGGGATGGATGGGTGGTCCTTGCGGGACTGGCAAGCGCATAGACCTGCCCTCGACACGCAGGATTATTGACGCCATCCTCAATAAAACAATTAACAACGTGCCCTACACAACCATTCCGGTATTTAACCTGAGCATCCCCACCTCCCTTCCGGGCGTGCCTTCAGACCTGCTTGACCCGGGCAAGAAATGGCCGGACCGTGAAGCATGGGTCAACGCTGCCGGGGAGCTGGCAGATAAGTTCGTGAAGAATTTCAGCAAGTTTACATCGAACAGCGAAACGGCAAAACTCGTATCTTCGGGTCCTAAGCCGTAACTGATCATTGATGGTCATCTCATTAACAGTAATTGCAATTGCGCTGGCATACCTTGCCGGTTCTGTTCCCAGTGCAGTCTGGGCAGGAAAAATTTTTCACGGGATTGATGTCAGGGAGCACGGCAGCGGCAATGCCGGAGCCACTAACACTGTAAGAGTCCTTGGCTGGAAGACCGGGATACCCGTTCTCCTTTTCGACCTGTTCAAAGGATGGCTGTCAGCAATGCTACCCCGTTTCCTCGATGCTGCGCCTGAGGGATCCGAAACCCTGATTGTGCTTCAGATAGTTTGCGGGCTGGCAGCAATCCTTGGCCACGTATTCCCTGTCTTTGCAGGCTTTCGCGGAGGGAAGGGTGTCGCCACAACTTTTGGAGTGCTGCTTGCTCTTCACCCGTTGCTGACGCTGACCTGCGCCGGGATATTCCTGCTTGTGCTGCTTATAAGCGGTTATGTTTCACTGAGCTCAATAACCGCCGTAGCCATGTTTCCGATTCTTCTGCTTACATTGTTCCGGACAGAGTCAGTCTGGCTGATTGCATTTTCTGTTTTTGTAGCGGTGGCGGTCATAATCACCCACACCAAAAACATTAAAAGGCTTCTCAAAGGCGAGGAGAAAAGGTTTATCAGGCGTAAATAATTTTGTGCTATTTTTAGCTGATCATACAATTAATCACAACCTAAACAAAATGATATGAAAGGAATAAAAGGAACACGTACGGAGCAGAATCTCCTGAAGGCGTTTGCCGGCGAGTCACAGGCAAAGAATCGTTATGAATTCGCAGCAAAGGTGGCAAAGGAAGAGGGCTATGAGCAGATTTCGGCCATTTTCCTGGAGACAGCCATGCAGGAGCAGCAGCATGCCAAGCGGTTCTTCGGCTATCTTGAAGGAGGCATGGTTGAGATCACAGCTGCCTACCCGGCCGGCAAGACAGCAACAACCAGCGAGAATCTGGAGGCAGCAGCCGACGGTGAACATGAGGAGTGGTCAGATCTCTACCCTGCATTTGCAAAAGTTGCCGAGGAAGAGGGCTTCAAGGAAATTGCGACATGTTTCAAAGCCATCTCTTCAGCTGAGAAGGTACATGAGGAACGTTACAGGAAACTGCTTGCCAGCGTGATGGGAAACAAGGTGTTTGAACGTGAAGAAAAGATCTTCTGGTACTGCCGTAAATGCGGTTATGTGCATTTCGGCACCAAACCCCTGAAGAACTGCCCGGCATGCCTCCATCCGTTCAATTACAGCGAGGAATTCGCACAGAACTATTGATCATCTCATTCCCCGGATGACAGACGGCATAAAGATGCTCAGCCTTATTAAAAGCAGGCAGAGTGACAGGAAATATATCGACAGCCCTGTAGAAAAGGAAAAAATCGGAAGGATCACTGAGGCGGCGCGGATGTCACCCTCAGCATGCAACGGCCAGCCATGGCATTTCATAGTAGTGGATGACCCTGCCATAAGGGATGAGGTTTCTGCCGCTACGGAGTCTGAGTTATTGAGGATGAACACTTTTGTCCGGCAGGCACCCGTGCTGATTGTAATTGTCCGTGAGAAATCCAATCTTACTTCCAGGGCAGGCGATCTGATCAAGCAGAGGGATTACTCCCTGATCGATGTAGGTATTGCTGCTGCTTCAGTTGTCTACCAGGCCACGGCCGAAGGACTGGGCACCTGCATTCTCGGCTGGTTTGATGAGAAGAGGATCAAAAAAATCCTGGAAATTCCGGCATCGAACAAGGTTGAGCTTGTAATCTCAGTCGGATATACTGATGCCAGGCTGAGGGACAAATCGCGCAAGCCGCCGGAAGAGGTGATCACCTTTAACAGGTATTAAAACCTGAATCTGTCACCTTCTGGCAGGCAAGTGGCGCCGGGTCTCGTACCCGGTGATATTCATATATCAGATATGACCTGCTCAGCAGGCAAGTGGCGCCGGGTCTCGTACCCGGTGATACTCATATATCAGATATGACCTGCTCAGCAGGCAAGTGGCGCCGGGTCTCAGACCCGGCGTTACCTGTATCCAACCATATTTCTTTATTCGGAGGTAATCAGTTAAGCTTTGCCAGGGCTTCCTTTATGCGCTTTACTGCTTCCGTGATCCGTTCGTCGGAGGTGGCATAGGAGATGCGGAGACAGTTGTCTGCCCCGAAGGCGCTACCGCTCACCATTGCCACCCTGGCTTCCGCGAGGAGGTAGTATGTAAGGTCATCAGCGTTATTTATCACCTGACCGTTGTAGCTTTTGCCGAGGAAGTTGCTTACGTCAGGCATCACATAGAATGCTCCCTGCGGGACCCTTACCTTCAGTCCCGGAATCTCACCAAGCAACCTGCATATCAGGTCTCTGCGACGGAGGAAGGCCTCGCGCATCCTCTCTTTTGAGTCGCTCTTAGAAGTCACCGCAGCCAGAGCAGCCCTCTGTGCTATTGAGCAGACTCCGGAGGTGAACTGGCCCTGCAGCTTATTACAGGCCTTCGCAAGCCACAGCGGTGCACCCATGTAACCTATCCGCCAGCCGGTCATTGCATAGCCTTTGGATACCCCGTTGACTGTTACAACCCTGTCAGTGATGGAACTGAACGTAGCCAGGCTGATGTGCTTGCCGGTGAAGGTGATATGTTCATAAATCTCATCGGAGATGACTATTACCTGCGGAAATTTCTCAAGCACCTTCACCAGTGCTGCCATCTCATCGCGGGTGTAGACCATCCCTGTGGGGTTCGACGGTGAATTGAAGATCAGCAGTCGTGTCTTCGGAGTGATAGCTGCTTCCAGCTGATCCGGAGTTACCTTGAAATCCTTGTCAATGGAAGTCTGTATGATCACCGGCTTCCCTTCTGCGAAAATGATGTGGTCAAGATAGCTGACCCAGTAAGGTGCGAGCAGGATAACTTCCTCTCCCGGGTCTACAACCGAAAGCACTACATTGATGAGGGTATGCTTCCCTCCTGCAGACACGATTATCTGTTCAGGTGTATAGTCGAGGCCGTTCTCTTCCTTGAACTTCCTGGCTATTGCTTTCCTCAGGTCAGTGTATCCGGGCACTGGCGGATAGAATGAGAAGTTGTCATCTATTGCTTTCTTGGCCGCCTCCTTGATATCGTCAGGAGTGTTGAAATCAGGCTCGCCCAGGCTGAGGCTTATCACGTCAATACCCTGCTCCTTGAGTTCCTGACTCTTCTGCGACATGGCAAGAGTCTGCGATACTGAGAGCGACTGAACTCTCTTGCTGACATGCTCCATATTTATTTTTTTACCGGTTGTGAAAGGGCCAAATGTAATTGTTAAATGTGAAAAAGAAAAGGGTTTATAACATGCCGGGGCCGGATTATCGGCCTTGGATAAAAATGCTTAATTTGCATGCCGTAAGAACAAACAACCGTCCCCGTCATGGAAACATTCCTTGAGATTCTGAAAATATTGCTCCCCGCATTGCTTGTTATGATAACAGCCTGGCTGGTGATACGGAACATGCTGCGTGATGACCAGGACCGCCGGCGGCAGGATCTGTTGCTTCAGACGGTGAAGACAATCACGCCGGTTAAGTTGCAGGCTTATGAAAGGATTGTGTTGTTCCTCGAGCGAATCACACCCGAGTCTCTCATCATGCGGACTGCGAAGCCCGAGATGACCGCCCAGCAGTTGCAATCAGCCCTGGTTTCGAATGTCAGGAGCGAATATGAGCATAACCTCTCGCAGCAGATCTACATGAGCAATGAGGCCTGGGAGATGGTTAAGAATGCACGTGGAACGGTTGTCAGGCTCGTAAACAGCGTTGCATCTCAGCTTCCGCCGGCCGCAACCGGGGAGGAACTATCAAGGATGCTTCTCGAGGAGGTGATGGAGATGGATACCGAGCCAACCAGAACTGCAATTGCCTATATCAAATCCGAGCTTGCCCGGATAATGGGTTAAAAAAAAGACGCCCTCCGCGGGCGTCCCTTTAATCAATCTGAAATATGTAAGATACTGTTCTAGAGGAGGCTGATGCTTCGCTTTACGAATGCGCTCAGCGCCTCTCCCTTGAGCATGTTGTTGGCCAGCATGGCGAGGTCAATCAGCTGTCTTACAGCCTTCTGGTCGGTCCCGAATGCAGCAAGGATACCTTTCCTCTTCTCCTCAAGCTGCTTAAGGTCACCTCTCATCCTCTCCAGGTCATCCTTCTCTACCGTGGGAATCTCATCAGGTTTCTTCTTGCCGTGTTCCTTCTCCAGGAACTCAATTTCGAGCTTCGTCTTTTCAATACCAGCGTTATTCTTCTTGAGTTCGTCAGAGTGTCCCTTGTCGAGTTCACCGGCAAGGTCGATTACCAGGGGATGGTTGGTGTTCAGGACAAGGTCAAAACTGTCAGGCATCTCTCCATAGAATGAATATCCGCCTCCGAACTGGGCCATATCCTTCATCCGGCGCATGAACTCGCTCTGCGTGATCATCATCGGCAGGTCATTCTCATCAAGATTCTCAGCCCTGACCATAAAGCGTGCCTTGTCAGTGTCAGCAACCTGGCTGCGGAAGACCTGAGCAAGATCATCCGACTGGGTCTGGGTGAGTTTCGAGGTGTGACTCTCATCCTTCCGGATAAGCTTTTCTATAACATCACTGTCAACCCTGACGAACCTTGACGATGGCTCTTTCGACTCCATTGTGTTAATAAGATGCGTATCAAGCTGACCCTCAAGCACAAGCACATCATACCCCTTCTCTGCTGCCTTGGCCACATAAGTATGCTGGGCAACAGGGTCAGTTGTATAAAGGTGAACAAGTGATTTATCCTTGTCAGTCTGGTTTTCCTTTATAAACTTGTCATACTCCTCCAGTGTGAAGTATTTTCCGGCGGTATTCTTGTAAAGGGCAAATTTCGAGACCTTTTCAAAGAACTTCTCCTCGGTGATCATGCCGTACTCGATGAAGAGTTTCAGGTCATCCCATTTCTTTTCGAAGCTCTCACGATCCTTCTTGAAGATGTCAGCCAGCCGGTCAGCTACCTTTTTTGTGATGTGGCCTGAAATCTTCTTGACATTGGAATCGCTCTGCAGGTAGCTTCTTGAGACGTTCAGGGGGATGTCCGGAGAGTCAATCACTCCGTGTAAAAGTGTCAGGAAGTCCGGAACAATTCCCTCTACGGAGTCAGTCACGAATACCTGGTTGCAATAAAGCTGTATCTTGTTTTTCTGAATCTCGAAGTTGTTCCTGATTTTCGGAAAGTAAAGTATCCCTGTCAGCTTGAACGGATAATCCACGTTCAGGTGGATGTGGAACAGGGGGTCTTCACCCATCGGGTACAGTTCATGATAGAACTTGGTGTAGTCCTCATCCTTAAGGTCTGCAGGTTTGCGAGTCCATGCCGGCTGGGTGTTGTTGATCACCTTGGGTTTACCGGTGTCAACCATCTTACCTTCCTTCCACTCCTTCTCATTGCCGAACTGCACCTGTACCGGCAGGAAGCTGCAGTATTTTTTCAAAAGTGACTCAAGCCTCTGTTCCTCAAGGAACTCCTTAGACTCCTTGTCGATGTGCAGGATGACGTCTGTACCGTGTTCATCCCTCTGTGCCTCACCTATTGCATACTCAGGGCTGCCGTCGCAAGTCCACTTAACTGCCGGCACATTTTCGCGGAATGAACGAGAAATGACCTCAACCTTGTCAGAAACCATGAATGCCGAATAGAAGCCGAGCCCGAACTGACCGATCAGTCCGCTTGCCTGGTCCTTGTATTTGTCAAGGAATTCGTTGGCGCTCGAAAAAGCGATCTGGTTAAGGTATTTGTCGATCTCCTCCGCACTCATTCCTATCCCGTTGTCTGAAACTGTAATGGTTTTCTTCTTGGGGTCGAGTGTGACCTGCACGCGAAGATCGCCCAGTTCGCCCTTGAATTCGCCGGCTGATGATAATGCCTTCAGTTTCTGGATGGCGTCGGTTGCGTTTGACACCAGTTCTCTGAGAAAGATTTCATGATCCGAATAGAGAAATTTCTTGATGATTGGAAAAATGTTCTCTGTTGTTACTCCGATTTTACCCTTTTCCATATGATATAGTTTTCTGATTATCCTGCAACCTCTCTTCAAAGTGTGTGCCGCGGGAGGAAGTATGACAGAGTGGCAGTTTCCAGTCGACAGTGGGCAGTCAAATCAGGTAATAGGCAGTAGGCAGCAGGCAATAGTGGAAATTCCCCGCAGGGGATAAAGAATTGTAGAAAGATTCACTGGATCAGGACGTTGGTCGTAGACCATCAAGAATTGTTCGAACATGCTCACCGCAAAACCCGCTATTATCTGCTTTGCCTGAGGAATCACTTTTGCCTATTGCCTATTGCCTATTGCCTACTGCCTGATAGAGCACTTTCAGCCGTCGGCAGGCGAGACGGATCTCGTCATCTGTTATTGTGAGCGGCGGGGCAATGCGGAATGCCTCCGGACAGAAAAGGAAATAGTCGAGCATCAGGCCATGCTCCGGGGCGCGTGAAATCATCGCTGGAATTATCTCTGGCTTTTCAGGCACAACAGCCAGCAGAAGGCCTTCGCCCCTTATCTCGCGGAAGGGCATCCCTGACAGCTCGCTTCTCAGAAGCTGCTCCTTCTCCAGTGCTTTCTCCGCTAGCTTCCCGTTAACTATCACCTCCAGTGACGCCAGTCCCGTCGCGCAGCATAGCGGGTGTCCGCCAAATGTGGTTATATGTCCCAGAACAGGGTTATGAGTCAGTGATGACATGATCCCGCGAGAAGCGATGAAGGCTCCCAGGGGAAGTCCTCCGCCGAGGGCTTTGGCCAGTACAAGAATGTCAGGGGTAACGTTGTAGCGGTAAAGGGAGAAGAGGCTTCCAGTACGCCCGAAGCCTGTCTGCACCTCGTCGAACATAAGGAGGGCGCCATGCCTGGAGCATGCTTCGCGCAACTCATTCAGAAAAGTGCCTGCTGGTTGAATAATTCCAGCCTCAGCCTGCACCGGCTCTACCAGAACGGCAGCAGTGTTATGGGAGATAATCCTTACCGCATCGGCGGAGTTGAATTCGGCCATCGTGGTGCCTGGCATTAGAGGCCGGAATGCATTGCGGTACACCTCCGAGCCCTGGACGCTCAGTGCGCCAGTTGTTGAGCCGTGGTAGGCATTGCGGAAATAGATGATCTCATTCCTGCCGGTATATCTTCGCGCCAGTTTGATGGCTCCTTCAATGGCTTCGCTGCCCGAGTTTACAAAAAAGACAGACTCCAGAGTTGCCGGCAGCAGCGATGCGAGTCTTTCGGCATACCGAACCTGCGGGCTTTGAATCACTTCGCCGTATACCATCAGGTGCATATACTTGCCGGCCTGCTCGTTAAGGGCTGCCATCACTGCAGGATGGCGGTGACCCGTGTTGCTAACGGAGACGCCTGAGATCAGGTCAAGATAGTCCCTGCCATTACTGTCATACATGAATGAGCCTTCCGCCCGCTCTATCTCAAGCATGAGGGGGGCCGGGGAGGTCTGTCCGATATGATCAAGAAAGAGTTGCCTCTGCGAAGGCATCAGCGCTGCATTATGTTGATATAGTTCATTATCCCGTCGCGGTATGATTTACCTACGGGCAGGATCTTGGGTGTGCTTCCGACTACGATTGTGAGGCTGTTTTCACTTATCGACCTGATGACGCTCTTGTTGACAAGGTACGATCGGTGTATTCTCACGAAAAGGCTTGAGGGGAGCTGTTGCTCAATTGCCCTCATTGTAAAGTGAATAGTATATTTCTCGTCACGGGTGATTACACTTACATAGTTCTCAAGTGCCTCTACGTAGAGGATTTCCTTGAGTTTCAGGCGCACCAGTGATGAGGCTTTCTTGATGAAGATCTCCTCCTCTCCTGCAGCGGACGGGACAGCCCTTGGTGCGTAGTATTTCATAATCTTTTCAACGGCACGGCAGAAGCGGGGGTAAGTGATGGGCTTGAGCAGGTAGTCGATACCGTTGTAATTGAATGCCTTGTATGCATGTTCCTCGCTCCCTGAGACAAAAATTATGTGGGGAGGGTTCTCAAGGCTGGAGAGAAAGTCGAAGCCATCCATCTCCGGCATCTGGATGTCGAGGAAGATGAGTTCAACGTCTCTGCGTGACATGAGCAGGTTTCGTGCCGACAGGGAATCGGAGAAGCTTCCCAGCAGCGAAAGGGAAGAAGATTTGCTTACGAACTCCTCAAGGGTCCTAAGCCATACGGGATCATCATCAACGATTATACAATTCATTGCGGAACTATGCGGTTGGGTTCAAGCGTCGTTAACAAATATACTAAATAAAACGATAAAAAGTTTCACAACCGATTTTTGGAAACAATCAAAAAAATGCCGCACCGGGCGGCATGAAAGCAAAAAAAATAAAAAAGGGGTGCCGGAGCACCCCTGAAACTTTTACTTCAGGCCTTTTGTAAGAGCCGGAGCTGCTTTGAATTTAACGACTTTCTTAGCCGGAACATTCAGTTTGGCACCGGTGCGGGGGTTGCGAACAACTCTTGCACTTCTCTTCTCAACTTTGAAAGTACCCATTGAGGGGAGCTGGAGCCTCTGGCCTTTTTTCATGGCCTCGCCGAATGCGCCTACGAAAGCGTTCAGAGCGATGTTGGCGTCTTTAAGGGAAAGTCCTGCTTTTTTTGCGATGCTGCCTACTAATTCTTTTTTTGTCATAGTCAATACAATTTTAGGGTTAGACCAAAATCTCTAATTGCATACAAATTTATTTCATTCTAATTCAAAAGCAAGTTTTTGTAATCTTTTTTATGCCTGAAACGCCGAATTTTATGATAAATGAGAGCTTTGGAGGGTAAAAAAACCTTATCAGGTGCGGTCAGGGGCTTCTGGATAACTGTCATATCCCCATTTTTGGGGCCTCAGCGGTGGTTCTTCCTGGATGAAAAATCTTAATTTTTTTCACTCCGGCGGGAAAAACAAAAAAAGATTATATTTGCACCCGCTGACCGGGTTGCCTGCGATTTTCAGGCAGTCGAATGGAGAAATGGCAGAGTGGTCGATTGCGGCGGTCTTGAAAACCGTTGTCCGGGCAACTGGACCGGGGGTTCGAATCCCTCTTTCTCCGCAGACAATAGCACTCCTGTTCCGTCCAAGACGGAACAGGTTTTTTATTTTACGGCATACCGAACCGGGCTTGCCCGGGTGAGGGATGACGGAAAATAAAAAGACTCTCATGCACCGTGGTGCATGAGAGAGTGCTATTGTCTGCAGGTACCCTCTCAAGGGATCACCGAAGGTAATCCCTTGAGCCCTGCGCATGCGAGTATTGTCAGTCACTGGGTACCCCCTCAAGGGATCACCGAAGGTAATCCCTTGAGCCCTGTGCATGCAAGTATTGTCAGTCACTGGGTACCCCCTCAAGGGATCACCGAAGGTAATCCCTTGAGCCCTGTGCATGCAAGTATTGTCAGTCACTGGGTTCCCCCTCAGGGGATCACAAGCGAATGAAATGAGCGAGTAATCCCGTTTTCTCTCCTATCTTTGCACCAACAATCAGATTATGATCAAGGATATATCCCTCGAAGCCGCTGAACCGACAACACTGATGCCCTTTCTCCTCGGCTCGCTGACGAATAAAAGCCGTGACAATGTGAAGTCCCTGCTCAGAAACCGGCAGGTGCTTGTCAATGGTGAACCTGTGACACAATTCAATCATGAACTAAAGCAGGGTGACACAATTGTTATCTCATCCGCACGGAATACATCCGGTCTGATGGCTCGCAACATGCGGCTGGTATATGAGGACGAGCACCTGTTAGTCATTGACAAGAACGCAGGTCTCCTCTCCATGGCCACGGATAACGAGAAATACCTCACCGCCTACAATATCCTCAGCACATATGTCAAGAACCAGAATCCTTCAAACAGGATCTTCATTGTGCATCGCCTTGACCGTGACACATCGGGCCTGATGATGTTCGCCCGTAGCGAACAGGTGCAGAGCATACTGCAGAAAGACTGGAAGCGCAACGTCACTGCACGCATCTATGTGACTCTGGTAGAAGGATCAGTGACGGAGCCGGAAGGAGTTGTCAAGTCGTATATCTATGAAAGCAAGTCGCTCATGATGCACTCCACCATGGACCCCAGGAAGGGAGACCTTGCTATTACCCGGTTCAGGCTGCTGAAAAGCGGAAGTGAATTTTCACTCCTCGAGGTGACGCTGGAGACAGGCAAGAAAAACCAGATCAGGCTGCATATGCAGGAAAAGGGTCACAGTATTGCCGGAGATAAAAAATACGGCGCATCTTCTAATCCCATCGGGAGGCTTGGACTTCATGCAAGCGTTCTCGCATTCATCCACCCTGTAACCGGTAAGGAGATGCGCTTCGAATCAAAGGTGCCTGCCAAATTCAGGCGAATGGTCAAGATGGACTAGAACGGCCAGAAGTTATTATCGTACCAGACCTGCTCCCGCAGATCCTTATCGATCCTCATCAGCCACTTGTGATGGCCTCTTTCCCACTCTGCAAGCATCTGGTAAAGAGCCTTTTCATTCTGATCTTCAGCCGAAACTGCACGTGATGAGTAGAGCTCAACAGCCTTTGCCTCGAAATCCATCGCAGCGCTGATTGCAGCTGCCTCAAATCCTGCAGCACTGATCTGGCTCTTCATCTCCTCCGAGAGGACCGACCGTGCAACATCATCAGCAGTGTCTCCGGCTGGAAGAGCGACATTCATAAAGAAACTGTGCTTCTGGTAGTGCCTGTACTGATCAGACAGGAAGCGAATATGTTCCTGCTCCTCGTCGGCAATCATTGTAAATATCCTTTTTACAGCCTCGCTTTGCGTCTGTGCTGCAATGTTTGAATAGAATGCTCTGCCTCGTTGCTCCAGCAGGATGGCTTCCTTCAGAATGTCAGTGGTGGTTTTTGTATCCATTTGCTTTAGTTTGATCCGGGTTGATCACGAAGGTAACAATTTTTTTGGGATTTTGTTGAACCGGACGTGGGACAATTCCCGATGGCCTTGGATCAAATTTTGTTACGATATCCTTGGTCTACAATGCTTTATGGCCTACGGCCAATGTTATTCATGCAGTTCTGCTTCTACAATGCTTTATGGCCTACGGCCAATATTATTCATGCAGTTCTGCTTCTACAATGCTTGATGGCCTACGGCCAAATATTACTTGTATGATCCTTATCTACAATTCTTTATGGCCACGGCCAAAGACCAGTCAGCAGTCGGCAGTCAGCAGTCAGCAGTCAGGAGTTTTCAAAAATTCAGTCATTCAATTAATTCCAGATTTCTATCTGCCGATTGCAGACTGCCGACTGCAGACTACACTACTGCCTATTGCCTTCTGCCTGTTGCCTAAAACGTCTGCATCTCATACAGCTTCCTGTAAATGCTTCCGGGGTTGCGGATAAGCTCCTCGTGGGTACCGCACTCCTCAATCCGGCCGTCCTCAACCACCACAATCATGTCGGCATGCTGGATTGTTGACAGCCTGTGGGCGATGATTATCGAAGTACGGTTCTCCATAAGCCGCAGCATGGCATCCTGCACAAGACGCTCCGACTCCGTATCGAGCGCTGAGGTGGCCTCATCAAGGATAAGTATGGGTGGATTTGCCATGATGGCCCTGGCGATACTGATCCTCTGACGCTGTCCGCCACTGAGCTTGTTGCCGCCCTCTCCCACCGTGTTCTGATACCCTTCAGCCGTCTCGGTGATGAAGTCATGCGCATTAGCAATCTTCGCTGCCATGGCCACGCCGTCCATATCTGCCCCGCTGTCGAGAGCAAAAGATATGTTATTATAGAAGGTGTCGTTGAAAAGTATGGCCTGCTGGCTGACAATACCCATCAGCTGTCGCAGATCCCTGATGTTAACGTCCCGCACATCTGTCCCGTCGATGAACACCGACCCCCTTTCCGGGTCAATGAACCTGGGTATCAGGTCAACAAGGGTCGACTTTCCTCCTCCGGATCGTCCAACCACCGCAACAGTCTGACCTTTCCTGATAGTAAGTGATATATCCTTCAGTACCGGTTCCTGGTTGTAGGCGAACCAGACGTTCCTGAACTCGATGCTTTCCCTGAACCCGGTGATCCTCACGGCATCAGGCTTCTGGGTGATGGTTTCCCCGGCGTTCATGACTTCGTTGATCCTGTCTATCGAGGCCATCCCCTTCTGGATGTTGAACCAGGCGCTCGAGAGCGCTTTGGCCGGCTGAATGATCTGGGAGAAAACCACGACGAAGGCTATGAGCCTGTCCGGCGACATGTTTCCTGTCCCTTTCAGGGCAAGGAACCCGCCGTAATAAATTACTGTAAGCAGCACAACTGTAGAGAGGAACTCGCTCACCGGATGGGCTAGATAGGCTTTCCGTGCCACCCTTCTGAAGGTTCGCGCGAACTTTTCATTCGCCATGCTGAACTGACGGGTCATCTTACCCTCGGCATTAAACCCCTTGATGATACGGAGCCCTGTCAGTGTCTCCTCAAGCACGGAAAGCAGTCTTCCCAGCGCCTGTTGTCCCTTAAAGGATGAGCTCTTGAGGCTGCGGCTGATCCTGGCTATTGCCCATGCGCTCAGAGGGAGCATCAGCAGGGCGAAAAGGGTCAGCTGCGGACTGGTCACAAACAGGTAAACCACAAAAATCAGGATTGTGAACGGATCACGGAAGAGCATCGATAGAGAGGCAACAACTGAGAGTTCAATCTCCTGGACGTCATTTGACACCCTTGTCATCAGGTCACCCTTGCGTGCCTCCGAGAAGTAGGACAGCGGAAGCCGGAGTATCTTGTCATAGATGCGGTTTCTGACATCCCTGACAGTCCCTGCCCTGAGACTTGCCATACAGTTGTTGGCAAGAAACACAAGCAGGTTTTTGATGAAGCTTGCAACGGCAAAGATTATAACTACAACCAACAGCGTTCTCATCTCACCGTACTTTTCTATCGAGGCTGAGAAGAACCAGTTAGTCCAGTCCTTTATATAGCCTGCCGAGAAAGTGAATGGACCCGGTTCAGGGACGACAGCCACCCTGTTGAACAGTATCTGCAGAAAAGGCACGATCAGGGTGTATGTAAAGAGTGCGAAGAAGGCGCTCAGGATGTTGAACCCCATATTCTGGACTGCAAGCCACTTATAGGGTCTGAGATACTGAAGCAGGATCCTGATACTTTTCATCTCATCCTGTCAGAAACCGGTGTAATTGAACGGAGTGACGGCCTTCATCTCCTGCTTTATCTCTTCACTGACATTGAGCGTGTCAATGAAATTACTGATAGTAGCGCCGGTGATTTTCTCGTTGGTCCTGGTGAGGGCCATCAGCGCCTCGTATGGCCTGGGATAGCCCTCCCTGCGAAGGATAGTCTGCAGCGCCTCGGCAACAACCACCCAATTTTCCTCAAGGTCGTTCCTGATCTTATCTTTATTGACTATC
>Ga0209373_10002451_pt1 | contig 18653 bp, 19 predicted proteins | sample Higcelweek5metaG_FD_187173 | JGI IMG/M metagenome (GOLD analysis project Ga0209373, IMG submission 187173) | Freshwater pond sediment microbial communities from the University of Edinburgh, under environmental carbon perturbations - High... | ecosystem: Environmental > Aquatic > Freshwater >... | reverse complement strand
GGTTAATCATTTGAAAGAATGTTTTCCTGGTGTAGCCATTTTGATTGTTTCTACTGCTGATAAATCTACCAAATATGACTTGGAGATGAAAACCGATTCGGCTGTTGTTCCATTAAACAGAGCACAGAAAAAGTACGCCATTAAATCGGAAGCAAGTTTTGTAAATATGTATACATTAATGGGTGGTGATGGTTCTATGGTAAAATGGGTGGAAGAGGTTCCTTCAAAAGCCAATAAAGATTACACACACTTTAATCACAGAGGTGCAAAAGAAGCTGCGAATTTGATTTTTACCCAATTAAATCAAGGATACGAAACCTATAAAGCATTGCGAAAAAAGAAAAAACCAGCTGCTCCAATCAAGAAAGATTCAGCTATAATTAAAAACGATTCGGTAAATGAAGAGTAAAATTCTAATGTTGCTTTTAGGGCTTTCTCTTTTTAGTTATGCTCAAGAAAATGATAGTTTGTTGGTTCCAATTGATTCAGTTGCATTTGATGTTCCTGTGGTGGATTCTATTGAAGTTATTTTTTCTGGAAACGATGTTCAAAACGCTACAGCAATCAGAACTTTTTTTGAAAAATTATACCAATTAGAGCAAACCAAACAAGGAAAAATCAATATTGTTCATATTGGCGATTCGCACATTCAAGCCGATTTATTTACCGCTAAAATTCGTTCACAATTTCAAAATGTTTATGGAAATGGTGGTTTCGGATTTACGTTTCCGTATAGCGTAGCAAAAACCAATAATAGTGCGCCAATTAGATACAGTGCCTCTGGAAGTTTTCAAAGTTATAGAAATTTGTATGCCGATAGTTCAAAACCTGTTGGTTTAAGCGGATTTTCAATGGAAACAAAGTTAGCTGATTTTGCTATTCAATTGATGGTGAAAGATGTGCAATTTAATTTTACAAAATTAAAAGTAATTACACCTCAAAATGCAAATTTATTTGATGTTTCAGTGTCTAATAAAAGCATTGTTATTGAACGAAAAGTACCAAAAAAAATCACACATAAAGTAAAACCAGGTGAAGTTTTAGGTGGAATTGCCAATAGATATAATGTTTCTTTAAAAGCATTAAAAAAAGCAAATGGTTTAAAAAGTGATATGATTCGCGATGGAAAAATTTTAACCATTCCAACCAAAGGAACACAATCTAAAACGACTACAAAAACCGAATATATTCCGATAGATTTACAATCGGCTCCATTTTCAAACGATTATAGTTCTGAAAAACCTTTGGATAAAATTGCATTAGTTCCCAATCAACAAATAAACGAATTTGCATTAAACGGTTTGGTTTTAGAAAACGACAATTCGGGTGTGATTTATCATTGTATTGGAGTTAATGGATCTAAAGCCTCGGATTACAATAAATTTCCAATGTTTTATGACCAATTGCCAGCTTTAAATCCTGATTTGGTTATTATTTCTTTAGGAACCAATGAAAGTTTTGACAAACAATCGGGTGAGCAATATTATGAACATCTGGATAAGATGATTGTTTCAATTAAAGAGAAGAATCCGCAAACTGCAGTGTTAGTAATGACATCGCCACCATCCATTTTGCATAGAAAATACACCAATACTTTTATCGAGGATTATTCGGCTAAAATCAAAGAAAAATCAATAGAAAAACAATATGCTGTGTGGGATTTATTATACATTTTAGGAGGAAATAAAGCCATTTACAGAAACGCAGCCAAAGGATATATGGCAAGAGATAAAGTACATTATTCTAAGGCAGGTTATGAAAAACAAGCCGAATTATTTTTTGAGGCTTTTGTACAATCATATGAATTATTCAAATCAACAAAATAGCAGTGAGCGCACTTTTTAGTTTACAAAATTGGTTTCTTGAAACAGTTGGAATTGTTGATTTAGAAACGCTTAAAAATTGGTTTACCTACAATCCAAAACAACCGCTTTTATTCAATAGCGCTTTGTTTTTAGGTTTGTTTTTAATTTTTTATGCTATTTATATTTTATCACGAAAAACACATTATTTTCGTATTACTTATGTAGTATTATTTTCAGTTTTTTTCTATTATAAATGTAGCGGAATTTATTTTTGGTTGCTGATTTTTTCATCCGTTGTAGACTATGCTTTATCTCGATTAATTTTTGAGGAAACGAAGCAAGGTTATCGTAAGTTTTATATGATTCTGAGTTTGTTGATTAACTTAGGAATGTTAGCTTATTTTAAGTATACCAACTTCTTAATTGATAATTTCAATACGCTTTTTGATGGTACAATGAAGTTTGAAGATATTATTCTTCCCGTTGGAATTTCATTCTATACTTTTCAAACATTAAGTTATACAATTGATGTTTACCGAAGAGAATTAGAGCCAACGAAAAGCTTTATGGATTTCTTGTTTTTCGTTTCATTTTTCCCGCAATTAGTAGCTGGACCAATTGTAAGAGCAAGTGATTTTATTCCTCAAATTTATGAGAAATTAAAGTTAACTAAAGAAGATTTCAATCGTGCTTTGTTCTTAATTATTGGTGGATTAATCAAAAAAGCAGTCATTTCAGATTACATTTCGACCAATTTTGTGGATCGTGTTTTTGATGCACCAAATAGTTACACCGCTTTCGAAAATTTGATGGCTTCATATGGCTATGCGATTCAAATTTATTGCGACTTCTCAGGATATTCTGATATTGCAATTGGATTGGCTTTATTGATGGGATTTTGGTTGCCTGATAATTTTAGAACACCTTATCAATCAGGTTCTATTACCGAATTTTGGAGAAGATGGCATATTTCACTTTCCACTTGGTTACGCGATTATTTGTACATTTCAATGGGTGGAAATCGTAAAGGAAAAATCAGAACCTATTTCAATTTGTTTATGACGATGTTGTTGGGTGGATTATGGCATGGTGCTTCTTGGAAATTTGTAGTTTGGGGTGTTTTACATGGATTAGCGTTAGTAGTTGAGAAATTTTTTGGACAGTTTATTAAATTACCAAAAAATATAGTTGTTCGAACCATTCAAGTGGTTTTAACTTTTCATTTTGTGGTTTTTTGTTGGTTGTTTTTTAGAGCAAAAGATTTTGAAACCGCATTTCAAGTGATTCAAAATATTGGAAAATTAACCTTCGATTTTAATCAATGGCAAACCATAATTTTAGGTTATAAAAACGTCTTTTTATTGATTGCTATTGGAGTAATTTGGCATTTTATTCCTGTAAAAGGAATAGCTTTTATGCAAAAAACGTTTAGTTCAATTCCGTTATTGGTTAAAGCGATTCTATTAGGATTGATTTATTGGGTGGTTTATGCTACGGCTTCTGCAGGTGCGCAACCTTTTATTTATTTTCAGTTTTAAAAAAATAGTCTGAAAAACGGAGATGTTTTTCAGACTAAAATACTCATACCTAAATTGAATATTATTTTTTCAAAATTGTATTTAATACTAAATCTTTATCTAATTTTTTAGTACAGAAAAACCAATCTTTACAGTCTAAAGTTTCATCGTTTTCCATTCTTTCTTTTGCAACACCACAAGAACCTGCGGTTGGCACAATAACATCGTCTCCAGGTCTCCAATCAGCTGGACAAGCTACTTCAAAAGCATCAGATGTTTGTAAAGCAATTAAGGCTCTGTAAATTTCGTCAAAATTTCTTCCAATACTTAATGGGTAATATAGAATAGTTCTAATAGTTCCTTTTGGATCTACAAAGAATACGGCTCTCACAGCTTTTGTATTGCTTTCTCCTTCCATAATCATTCCGTATTTTTTAGAAACTTCCATTGTAATGTCTTCGATTAAAGGAAATTTAACTTCGATGTCTTTCATTCCTTTGTATTCGATTTTTTCTTTAATGGTTCTTAACCATGCAATATGGCTATATAATCCATCAACTGATAATCCTAATAATTCACAATTAGCTTCTTTAAATTGATTTTCCATGCTTGCGAAGGTCATAAATTCAGAAGTACAAACAGGAGTAAAATCAGCTGGATGACTAAAAAATATAACCCATTTTCCTTCATAATCTTTTGGAAAGTTGATAGTTCCTTGTGTTGTAATTGCAGTAAATTCTGGTGCTTGTTCGCCAATTCTTGGCATAAATACTTGATTTTCCATTTTTCTATTTTTAAAATGTTATTATTAATTTTGATGGTACAAATTTCAGTCAAAAAAAATGTTGAAAAAGTAACAAGAGTTTCTCTGTATAATAAAATATTATTGTATATTATGTAACAATAAATAAAATCTATTTTATTATAGGTAGAGTAAATAGATTTGTAACAATCGTTACATCTTTATTATTAAGTATGCTTTACTTTTGAATAATAAATAGAGTAATATGAAATATTTAGTAGTAGCAATTGTTTTATTTGGTTTTGTGAGTTGCCAAAAAGATAAAAAAGAGTATAAAGAAATTCAAGATGCAAATCCAACTTCACTTCAAAATGAAATTCATGAAGGCAAAAAACTTATGGAAACACATTGTTATTTGTGTCATAGTCCAAATGCTGCTGAAAATGAAGGAAGAATTGCGCCACCAATGGTTGCTATTAAAGCAAGATATATTGATAAAGAAGGTTATAACAAAGAAGAGTTTGTAAAACATGTTACAGCATTTGTTACCAATCCAACAGAAGATAAAGCACTTATGTATGGTGCCGTAAGAAAACATGGTGTTATGCCAAAACAGGCTTTTCCTGAAGGAAGTATTGAAAAAATTGCCGATTTTATGTTTGATTACCAAATCGAAGAACCAGAGTGGTTTAAAGCGCATTGGGAAGGTCATGACAATGAAAATTGGTCACAATCTGGTAAAAAGTATGTGGAACCAAAAAAAGAGAAAACCTATGCTGATATTGGTTTAGAATATGCTTTGGGTACTAAAAAAGTATTGGGTAAAAATTTGATGGGAGCTATCCAAAAAAAAGGAACTCTCGAGGCTCTATCCTTTTGTAACATTCAAGCTATACCTTTAACAGACAGTATGTCAATTAAATTTAACGCTTCTATAAAACGTGTATCTGATAAAAATAGAAACCCAAATAATAAAGCGAATACTGAAGAATTGCAATATATTGCTCAATTCAAAAAAGAGTTAGCTGCCAAAAAAGAAATAAAACCCGTTGTAATAGAAAAAGGAAATAAAGTCCAATTTTATTATCCAATTGAAACCAACACTATGTGTTTGCAGTGTCATGGAAAACAAATTAAACCAGAAGTTTCAAAGCAAATTATGAAATTATATCCAAAGGATTTAGCTATTGGTTATAATGAAAGCGAAGTTCGTGGTATTTGGAGTATTACTTTTGATAAAAAATAGTATGGAAAATACAATAAAAATAAAAGAAGTTTGTCCAACAAGTACACAAGAATTAATTCAAAGAGGTTATTTACTTTTGGATATTAGAGAAGTTTCTGAAGTAGAACAATTATCTTTAGATGTGCCAAGAATATTGCATATTCCAATGAGTTGTTTAGAAGACCGAATTCACGAACTTCCAAAAGACGAAAAAGTAATTGTAGTTTGCACAACTGGTGAACGGAGTAGAAGAGTAGTTAGTTTTTTACAATATCATGGTTATACTAATTACATCAATATGAAAAAAGGTCTAGAAAAATGGGTGCAAAAAAGATTTCCAACTAAAGGAGATGTTTCTCATATTCCTTCACATGCATGTTGTGGAGATTCTCATTGTCATTAATATGAATAAAAAAGCATTTATTATTACAGGACTTGGAGTAGTCGTTGGGCTTATTGCAGGGTATATATATTATAAGCAGGTTGGTTGTGCATCTGGCACATGTGCTATTACTTCAAAACCATTAAATAGTACTTTATATGGTGGTTTAATGGGCGGATTATTATTTAATTTATTTGCAACATCACCTAAAAAGAAAGAAAAATAAATAGTTTTTAGGATAGTATTATAAAAAAACCTCAAGTAGTTAAACTTGAGGTTTTTTGCGATTTATTAAAATCTAAATTAGTAAACAATCTTAACTTTAGAACAAGCACTATGTGCAAAATCTTTACTTGCTCCATCTACTACTTTTCCAGTTTCAACTTTTTTAGCAGCTACAGTGATGTAATATTCTGTTCCAGTTGTTAAATCGGTTGTAGGTCTTAACCATCCAGTTCCACCATCTAAACTAATTGTGTATGTTGTTAAACTAGCATCTAATTTTGCCATTTTGAAAAGAGGTTTTGTACCTTCAATATCCAATTCTGTAAGTTTAATACATATTAAATCAGTGTTTGGAACGGCAGTCCAATCTAATTTTATTTTTTCTGGTTCTGTTGCAGTTGCCGGAATTCTGGTTACTACTATTGGCATGGCTAAACTGGTTTCTACATCAGTTAATTCATCAGTAACGGTTTTTTCATAACCATCGGCAAATTTCAATTTAAACGAGTAAGTTCCCATTGTAGGCTTAGTAGTAGTTGCAACTCCTTTTCCTGTTAAACTTCCTGGTCCAGCCCAAAACTCGTTTATTGGAAATTCTGTTCCATTTGGATCAGTAACAATACAACCTGAAGCATTAACTGTATTTCCTCCTGCCATAAAAATTGGAATATATTTGATAGTTCCCATCATATCCAATTTTTTTAAAATTACATCGCCATAAGCGTCTTCGTGGGTTTCTACAGGTAATACCGAATTGTCGTCGTCACATGAAGTGAATGTTGAAAATATTGTTGCTAATAAAGCGATTGCTAAAAATTTAATTCTATTTTTCATTTTATTTAAATTATGTGTTAAAAATTATACTTGGCAAAAAAGCTAAAGTTTCTGCCGGGTTCATGGATTCTATATCCATTATTTAGGTCTGCATTTTTGAATGAAAAACTCAAATGTGAATAATATCCTTCATCAAAAATATTTAAAATAGTTCCTCCTAATGTTACGTTTTTTAAAGGTTTGTATCCAATTCTAAAATCAAAAACTTCATAACCTGGTGTTGCTGTTTCTGCAAAACTTGGAGCAAAATCATTTTGATCTGCTACAATTTCAGTGCGTAAACTCAACCAATATTTTGTTTTTTCAAACTTTAATTCGTTTCGAATTGCCATTGGAAATACCTGAGCTAATGGTTCTTTTAATGATAAATTTCGAGCTTTGGTATAAGAAATATTTGTATTAAAACTTAAATTTTCTATTATTTTCCAATTTACAAAAGCTTCAAAGCCATATTGATACGCGTTTACATTTAAAAATTGTTTTGGTGCCATTGGTGCGGCTCCACCACAAGAGGTTCCGCCTGTTAACGAAGGTCTTAAAACACCCGTGATGTAATTATCCATATATGAAAAGAAAGTATTTGTCCCAATAGTAAATTGCTTCATTTTTTTTGAAATAGACCATTCGGTTTGGTAATTAACTTCTGGTTTTAAATCAGGATTTCCTATGTATTGACGCGAATCTGAACCAATTTCAAAACGATAAATATAGCGTTCTAACATTGATGCTGTTCTGACACCTCGACCAAATGAGAGTTGAGAATTCCAACCTTTTTTATTGAATTTTAAGCCTGCATGACCTGCAAAAGTAACATCTGTTTTGTCAGAAACATTTCCATAAATGGCTAAAAAACCAGGATCAGGACTTTCAATTTTTGCGGTTACATAATCCATTCTTGCTCCAGCTGTTATTGCTAAATTTGAATTGATTAAGTAATTAATTTCGGTAAAAGCTCCAAAATCTGTAGTAGTGGCGTCTTGCCAAACTTCTGCAATAGTGGTTGTTGGAATAGCAAAAGGTTCGCCTGTGTTAGGATTAATATTTGCTGTAACCGATTTTTTCCCTTCTCTGTAAATATTGTCTAAGTCGAAACCATAAAACACATTCAATTTTTCGTTTGGTTGGTGTTCGATTTCGAATCTTCCTCCATAGGAATTTGAAGTTACAGGTGTTCGTGCATCAGTAGCGGGATAATTTGGTCTTGGGTCATCTAAATCAAAACCATTGGTCATTAAATGATCTACAAATGTGTAATAGGATTTGAATGAAATATTCTTAATTTTTTCAGAAACAGATTTCCATTTATAATCCAATCCTAAGCTATAACTATCATCAAAAGGAGAATCCATTGGCAAACCTGTATGAATAATTTGGTCGCCAAACTTTTGTCTCCAATCCAACCTAATCGTTTGGTTGTCCGTAAAGTTGTAACCAGCTTTTGCCGAATAGCTTTTGGTTATAAACCCAGATGGTGTTTCAACTCCATTTCCGTCTTTGTAATCACCATATTCTCTATATTCGCCATTTACTGTAAGATTGAATTTATTTTTTACATATTGTAATTCAGCTCTCGAAGCACTATTGTTTCCATTTGTTTCAAATCCGCTTTGTATTTCGCCAAATAATCCATTATCTGTATGAATTTCAGGTGTTGTCACAATGTTTACAATTCCTCCAAAAGTTTGTCCATAACGTGTTGTGAAAGGACCTTTAATGACTTCAATTTTACGAACCTCTTCTGGGATTATATGTGCTGTGATTGGATCCATTCTATTCGGACAAGCGTGCACGTATTTTCCTCCAGCATCATATTTGATGTTCATTTGTTCATATTTGAAGGCTCGCAAAGATGGTTCAGAAGCAATTGCACTTCTTTTTTGGATGCTAAAACCTGGAATATCTTTAAATAAATCAGTAGCAGTTCTGGGTTGACTATTTTTTTTAGCTTCATCAATCGCAATAACTGAATGAGAAATGTTTTTTAAAGGATTTTCAATTAAAATTATTTCATCTAAATAGGTTATTTTTAAAGAATCTTTTATTACTTCTGGATCATTATTTTCTTGGGAATACAACATAGCAGAAGACCATAGTAATCCGATAATGACTATTTTTTTCATTTTATTTTACTGTTTAAATTAATTTGTAATTAAGCTATAAACAGTATGTTTTGTGGAGGATGAAAAGACGAATTTGTAAATAAGTCGCAATACAAATTCGCATAATTAGAATTAATAATTTTATTTAAAAAACAAAAATCCGAAGGAAATTGATACAATGTAACTGCTTCAAAAAATAAAATTTCAGCTTGATAATTAGTGTTTTGTTTTTGTTCCGAATTAACAGGTTTGTTGGTTTCTGAAGTTTTTGCTAATTCGTTTTTTAAATGACATTTGCCATTACATTTTAGCGCAGGTTTATCGATATTTTTACAATATTTTTCTGTAAATGCTTTGTTGTTTGTAGTGTATTCATAAACCAAATAAGAAAACTTCAATGATTGAGAAAACATTGATAATATCAGTAATGTAGTAATGTAATATTTGATAGTTGTTTTCAAATGAATTGAATATAAACTCCATTATTTTCATCAAAATTAAATCATGTATTTTACATAGTTTGTAATATTTGTTACAGTGAATTGCAGAAATACTAATAATTTTACTTAAAAATAAATCATCAATGAAGAAGTTGTTATTCACCAATTGGCATCTAATGAGATGGATAAGATTGATTTTCTCTGTCGGAATTGCCTATCATGCTATTGCTACAAATCAATATTTTTTCTTGCTTTTTGCTGCATTTTTTTTAATTCAAGCTGTTTTTGATACAGTTTGTGGTGTGCAAGGTTGTCAAATTCCTAAAACAAAATAAATATGGAAAAAGCTATTCAAAATAGTATCAAATCAAATGAAGCAGTTTTAATAAATTTTAAAACAAACGAGTGTAATCCATGTCAAATGATGACACCAACATTACAACAAGTTAAAAATGCAATAGGAAATAGAGTTTTAGTTTATAATTTAGATGTAAATGAAGCGCCAAATCTTGCTGAAAAATATCAAATTACAACTTTACCAATGTTGGTTTTATTTTTTGAAGGGCAAATAGTTTGGCAAACTAAAGCAGTTTTATCTAAAGAAGAAATAATAAAAAATGTTCTAGACCATTCGCAATAATTTTTTGTAACTTTGTGATAATGAAAATGATTACTTACATACTTTTTGTTTACCTGATGGCACTTACTACTTTGCCGTCAGTTAGAGCTATGAAAATGTTTGTGAGTCAAGAATGTCAAAATACTTGTCATAATGCTGAAGAATCAAATTCGGGTTGCGAAAAAGGTAAAGTAATCATGAATTTGAACTTTAGTCCAACGCAATTTGTAGCTGAAATTTCGCTTAAAGAAATCATTTTAATTCCCGATTTTTATACCGAAAAGGAAAAATCAAACTACGAAAAGATTTTCATCCCAAAATACCAATACTCTATCTGGCATCCGCCAAAATTTTTCATTTAAGAAATTTAAAAAGTTTATTTACGGTTCCTTTTTTGAAAGGAACTCAACTTATAATTTTATACAATGAAAAAATATTTCATCGTGTTATTATTGACTTTTTTGCAGTCATCAATAGCACAAACTACATTTGATTATGATGTAGTTTTAACTCCAGTTTCAGTTTCAGGCTTACCAGGATTGCATTCCTATGCTTTTGCGCAACACAACGGAAAATGGCTTATTATTGGCGGAAGAAAAGATGGTGTTCATGCACGTCAGCCTTTTAATGCTTTTCCAGGAGCTCAGAATAATACGGATATGTATGTGGTAGATATTGCAACTCAACAATCATGGTCGGCTTCAGTGAATTCACTTCCAACAGGAATTAAAGAGCAATTGCAATCTACAAATATGAATTTTTATCAAGACGGAGATGCTTTATTTATTATTGGAGGTTACGCTTATGCCACTTCGGCTGCAGACCATAAAACGTTTGATAATTTAACTTCGGTTGATGTGCCTAATTTGATAAATGCTATCATTGCAGGAACTCCAATAACTACTTACTTCAAACAAATTTCAAATGCAAATTTCGCTATTACTGGTGGTCAATTAGCTAAAATTGGTTCCACGTTTTATTTAGTGGGCGGACATCGTTTTGATGGAAGATATAACCCAATGAATAATCCAACTTTTACACAAACGTATTCGAATGCTATCCGAAAATTCACGATTGATAATTCGGGAACAACTTTAAGTTTTGCCAATTATGAAGTAATTTCAGATGCTGTTCATTTGCACCGTCGCGATTATAATTTATTGCCTCAAGTATTTCCTGATGGTGAGTTAGGTTATACGATTTCATCAGGTGTATTTCAAATTGCAGTTGATTTGCCGTTTTTATATCCAGTTGACATCAAAGCATCAGGTTATTTTCCACAAACAGCATTTAATCAATACTTGAGTAATTACCACAGCGGAAAAGCGTGTTTGTATGATGCTACCTTAAACCAAATGCACAATTTGTTTTTTGGAGGGATGAGTCAGTATTTCTATCAAGCTGGAAATTTAATTCAAGATAACACGGTTCCTTTTGTAAAAACAATTAGTAGAACTACTCGAACCGCAACAGGTGATTTGTATGAATACCAATTGCCATTGGAAATGCCAAATTTAAAAGGGGCTGGAGCCGAATTTATTCCGAATAAAATGCTGCCTCATTATTCAAATGAAGTGATACAATTGTCGAATATTACAGCAGAAGAATTCGTTATCGGGCATTTATTTGGAGGAATTCAAAGTACTTCACCTTCTGCATTTACAGATAATCAAACTGGATTGACTTCTGCTGATCCAACGGTTTATGAAGTAAAATTGGTAAAAAACACACCATTAAAAGTACAACAAATCGATGGTAGAAATCCTTTTTCAGTTGTAGTTTCACCAAATCCTACAACTTCAGATACCATTCGAGTAGAATTTACGATGCCTTATGAAACTTCAGTAAATTACATGATTTCTACATTAGATGGAAAAGTTGTTGAAGAAGGTGATGTCGAAGGAATTCGTGCAGGAAAAAGCGGTATGAATTTTGATATTTCTTCTGCAAATACAGCATTTGTGATTATTACTTTTGTATTCGATGATAAGTTTTATGTATCTGAAAAAGTAATAAAAAAGCAATAACTGTTAAAATAATAAAAAATTAAGAGTACTATTTACAAAATTATATATATTTGTCATAGTACAATTCACACAGAAAAAGATTAAATAACAATTTAAAAATAAATACAATGAAAAAATTAGTTTCTATCATGGCTGTTGCCGCTTTTATGTTATCAATGAATGTTAATGCTCAAGAGCCTAAACAAAAAGCTAAAAAAGAGAAAGCAAAAACTGAAAAATCTTGCTCAACTGAAGAAAAAAAATCTTGTGGTACTGAAGCAAAATCAGGTGGATGTTGTTCATCTAAAAAAGCTACTACTAAAAAAGCTGAATAATTTTATTCAAAATAAATTCAAAACGCCTCGATTTTTCGGGGCGTTTTTTTTGATGTTAATTAACAAAAGTTAATTTTTTGTTTGTGTAACAAGCGTTACCTTTAAATTCTTTTACATCATATAGTTTTGTCTTTCTAAAAAAAATATTGTTATGGATGTCGAAATATTAGCTCGAATTCAGTTTGCTTTCACTATTGCATTTCATTATATCTATCCGCCTTTGAGTATTGGCATTGGATTGATTATGGTAATTTTTGAAGGATTATATTTAAAAACTGGCAAAAAGGAATACGAAGTTTTAACTCGTTTTTGGTTGAAAATCTTCGCCATTACATTTGGAATTGGAGTGGCAACTGGAATTATAATGGAGTTTGAATTTGGAACCAATTGGGCAGTTTATTCACGCTATGTTGGTGATATTTTTGGAAGTGCATTGGCAGCAGAAGGATTGTTCGCCTTTGGATTAGAAAGTACGTTTTTGGGGATATTAATTTTTGGTTGGAATAGAGTCTCACCAAGAGTACATTTTATTTCTACAATAGGTGTTTTCTTAGGTTCTATGTTTTCTGCTGTTTGGATTGTAGTAGCAAATAGTTGGCAACAAACTCCTGCAGGATATCATATAGTAGGAGAAGGTTTTAATGCCAGAGCTGAAGTTACCGATTTTTGGGCAATGGTTTTTAATCCGTCAAGTGTGGACCGAATTATTCATGTGTGGCAAGGTGCGTTTTTAGCTGGAGCTTTCATGGTTTTGAGTGTTCATGCTTATTATATCCGAAAAGGAAAATTTGTCGAATTATCCAAAATAGCATTCAAAATAGCTTTAGTTGTAGCGACTGTAGTTTCGTTTACACAATTGATTTCGGGTCATAGTTCTGCAGATGGTGTTGCTGTAAATCAACCTGCAAAATTAGCGGCTATGGAGGGTCATTATGAAAAATCAGCACCAGCAGATTTATATCTTTTAGGTTGGGTGGATAATGAAAAACAAGAAGTTACAGGTTTAGGCGTTCCTGGCGGATTATCATTTTTGGTACATCAAGATTTTAAAGCACCAATTACGGGATTGAATGCTTTTCCTAAAGAAGATCAACCCAGTCAAGTAAATGCAGTTTTTCAATTTTATCACATTATGATTTCTATTGGAATGTTTTTAATTGCACTATCTTTTTACGCTTGTTTTCTATGGTGGAAAGGAAAATTATTTGAAACTAAATGGATTTTATGGATTTTTTCTTTCTCTGTTTTATTGCCTCAAATTGCTAATCAAGCAGGTTGGTTTGCTGCCGAAATGGGACGTCAACCTTGGATAGTTTACGGACATTTGAGAACAAGTGAAGGTTTTTCACAAGAAGTTTCTGCCAATCAAATTGTATTTTCATTAGTTTTATTCTTAGTGGTGTATTCGCTACTATTTCTCTTGTTTTTGTATTCTTTAAATAAGAAAATCAAACACGGTCCTTATGAAGATGAAGCTCAAAATCAATTACAAACTATTTAAATTAGTAAAGTATGGAAACATTTTTAGGTATAGATTATCCAACACTTTGGTATTTAGTAGTGGGACTATTATTTTCAGGTTATGCCATTTTAGAAGGATTTGATTATGGAGCTGGAGCATGGCATTTGTTTTTTAGAAAAGATGAAAGCCGTCGAATTGCCATTAATGCTATTGGGCCACTTTGGGATGCCAATCAAGTTTGGTTAATTATTGGTGGAGGAGCTTTATTTGCAGGTTTTCCTGTAATGTACGCTACAATGCTTTCAGCTATGTATATTCCATTTATGTTATTTTTGATGTTATTGGTTTTACGTTCATCGGCTATAAAATTTAGAAGTGCAGAAACTATGTTGTGGTGGCGAAAAACATGGGATATTATTTATTCGTTATCTAATATCTTAATTGCTTTTTTGTTAGGAGTAGTTTTAGGAAATGTACTGCAAGGATTTGAATTAGGAGAAAATTATAGCTACAAAGGTGGTATTTTCTTTTCATTTCTTAGCCCATATGCTATTATGGTTGGCTTAACAACACTTTCTATTTTTATGACGCAAGGCGCTATTTTTCTTTTATTAAAAACCGAAGGAAAATTGCATACTCGATTAACATTTTTGTTAAAAAAAGGAATGATTTTTTTTATTGTTAGTTTTTCAATAACATCATTATATACTTTAGTTTTTATTCCTGGTGTAACTGATAATTTTAGAAATAATCCACTATTTTTTATAATTCCTATTTTATCATTTTTGGCTGTTGCCAATGTACCTAGATTGGTTTCTAAAAAGAAATACTTTCAAGCATTAGTTTTTTCTTCATTAACTATGGCTTTTTTATTAATGTTAGTGGCATTTCAGTTATATCCCACTTTATTAATTTCTACCATTGATCCAAAATACAGTATTACAATTTATAATGCAGCATCTTCACAAAAGTCTTTAGGAATTATGTTAACCATCGTTTTAATTGGTGCTCCGTTATTAGCGGCTTACTTTTTATTTCTCTACAAAACATTCAATGGAAAAGTAAAACTTGATGATACAAGTTATTAATACATATTTAATAAGAACGCCTCGAAAATATCGGGGCGTTTTTTTATGTAACAAATGTTGCTGTAGCACAAATACATAACAACTAATTTTGATTTATTAAACTAATCAAAATGTCAAAAATAGTTATTTTAGGAGCTGGTATTTCTGGTCATACCGCAGCCGCTCATTTAAGAAGAAAGCTATCCAAAGAGCACGAAGTGTTAGTAGTTTCGCCAAATAGAAATTATCAATGGGTGCCATCCAATATTTGGGTAGGAATAGGAAGAATGAAATCTAAAGAAGTAATTTTTCCTTTAGAACCATTATATAAAAGGAAAGGAATTGGATACAAACAAGCCAAAGCCGTATCCTTTCATCCAGAAGGCGATAGTTCAGAAATAAAACCTTATATTTTAGTTGAAGGTGTTTTTGGAGATAACTTAGGCAAACAAGAAAAAGTAACCTATGATTATTTAATCAATGCTACAGGTCCAAAACTTGCTTTTGATATGACCGAAGGCTTACAACCTGCAACTAATAAGGTATATTCGGTTTGTACCTATGATCATGCTGAACATGCATCGGAGGCACTTCACAAACTAATAGACCAACTAAAAAAGTCGGATAAAAAAGCTAAAATTTTAATTGGAACGGGTCATGCAAAAGCGACTTGTCAAGGTGCTGCATTTGAATATATTTTGAATGTAGAAAAAGAATTGCAAAAGTTTGGCGTTCGTGATAAAGCTGAAATTACTTGGATTTCGAATGAATACGAATTAGGTGATTTTGGAATGGACGGTATGTTGATGGAATACAACGGTTTCAATATGAAATCTAAAGACATGGTGGAAATGATTTTTGAAGATCGTGACATCAAATGGATTTTAGGTGCTGGAGTTACTAAAGTAGAAGATGGATTGGTACATTATGAAAATTTAGAAGGCGAATATAAAACAGAAACCTTTGATTTTGGGATGCTAATTCCCGCTTTTTCAGGACATGGTTTTCAAGCGTATGACAAAGACGGGCAAAATATAACCGAAAAATTATTTAGAGGTTTTATGGTAGTAGATGCCGATTACACACCAAGACCTTATGAAGAATGGACAGTTCAAGATTGGCCAGAAACCTATCAAAATCCGAGTTATAAAAATATTTTCGCTCCCGGAATTGCTTTCGCTCCACCTCATACCATTTCAAAACCACGAAAAAGTAAAAACGGAACCGAAATTTTTCCATCGCCACCAAGAACTGGAATGCCTTCTGGAATTACAGCAAAATTAGTAGCAGATAACATTATTGATTCCATTAAATCAGGAAAAGAATCCTTGCATCACAAAGGTTCTATGGGGAATATGGGCGCAGCTTGTATCGCATCAGCGGGTTACGGAATGACACAAGGAAGCGGTGTAAGTATTACAACGTATCCAATTGTTCCCGATTATAAAAAATATCCAAATACTGGTGGTAGAGACATCAAAAAAACCTTTGGAGATATTGGTTTAGCGGGTCACTGGGTGAAATTAGCATTACACTACGCTTTTCTTTACAAAGCAAAAATGAAACCTTTTTGGTGGTTAATTCCTGAATAAATTTTAAAATTATGACACAAAGAATATCAAATGCACAGCGTTCCAAAATGCAAAATCCATTGATTCAATTATTCAAATTCTTTTATTTAAACATTAGAATTTTAAAAATTGTGGCAGGTGGACATGGTGGAACAAGAAAGTAATAATCATTTTTGAAGATGATGATTGTTTTTAGTTTTATTGGTTAGCAAAAGAGCATCTGAAGAGGTGCTCTTTTCATTTGTAACAAGTATTGCAAACCTGTGTAACTCTTGTTACCAACTAACGTTTTTTACGAATGTACTTTTGTAACATAAAATAAGAATAAAACTAATTATGAAAAAAGTCAATTTATTAATCGTATTAGGAATGGTAACTGGTGCTGGTTTTGCACAAGATACGCTGACGATTTCAAAAAATGATTTGTTACAAAAAGTCACTGAAAATAACCTACAAATCAAAGTGGCTGAAAAATCATTTCAATCGGCTAAAGCAGATTATCGTCAATCAAATGCACTTTTTTTACCTAATATCAATGTTTCGCATACTGGAATTTCGACAACGAATCCGTTAATGGCTTTTGGGTCGAAATTAAATCAGGAAGTTTTAACCGCTTCCGATTTTAATCCAGCGTTGTTGAATGACCCAGATGTAACTCAAAACTTCGCAACTAAAATCGAAGTGCAACAACCACTTTTTAATTTAGACGGTTTATATGGAAGACAAGCTGCTAAAGCAAAAATGGATGCTTTTCAATTACAAACTGAACGAACTATGGAATATTTAGAATTGGAAGTTTCAAAAGCATACATGCAATTGCAATTGGCTTATAAAGCAGTTGACGTGTTGGAAAAAGCCAATACAACTGCACAAGGCAATTTAAAATTGGTTGAAAATTATTTCAAAAACGGAATGTTGCAAAAAACCGATTTGTTAAACGTTCAAGTTCGTGTGAATGAAATTACGAATCAATTACAATATGCCAAATCAAATGTGCAAAACGCATCCGATTATTTAGCGTTCTTATTGAATGAAGATATGGCTGGAAAAACCTACAAGCCAGCAGAAGCTTTAGACAATTCAATTGCAATCGAAAGTATAAATACAACAATTTCTGATTCCAGAAAAGATATTCAAGCGATGCAAAAATCGTCTGAAGCGTACAAAAAGATGTTTCAATCTTCAAAGTTTGGATTCTTACCTCGATTAAACGCTTTTGGAAGTTATGAATTATATGATCGAAATATTTTCGGAACTTCAGCTAAAGGGTATTTAGTGGGTGCCCAATTATCGTGGAATATTTTTGATGGATTTAAAACCATTGGAAAAACGCAAAAAGCAAAAGCTGATTTTGAAAAAGCCGAAATAGAAACCGAACAATACAAAAAGCAAAGTCAATTAGAATTGAGCAAAACCAATCGTCAATTGCTAGATGCCGAAAACAAAGTGAATTTGTCCAAATTAGCTTTTGAACAATCGCAAGAAGCTTTTAGAATTCGTCAAAATAGATTCACACAAGGATTAGAAAAAACAACTGATTTATTAATGGCTGAAACGCAAATGGCACAAAAAGAATTAGAGCATTTGCAAGCCGTTTTCGAATATAACTTTACCAAACAATACTTACAATTTTTAACTAAGTAAGAGTAAGACTAGAGTAGTAAGAATTAAGACTAAAAACAATAACATTATGAAAAAAATAATAGCAATACTAACAATCGCATCACTAATCTTAACATCTTGTGGAAGTGATAAAAAAGAAAATGTAGCTGATTTACCAGCAATTCCAGTAAAAGTGGCTGGAAATTCTGGAAACTCTAATAGTCCATACATAACGGCAAGTGGAAAAATAGAATCGGAAAATAGTGCAAATCTAAGCACAAGAATGATGGGATATGTAACCAAAGTGAATGTGAAAGTGGGACAAAATGTTTCGGCTGGACAACTTTTGGTAAGCATCAATAATACCGATTTACAAGCGAAAAAAGCACAAGTTGACGCTTCAATTACACAAGCAACTGCAGGGTATAACAATGCTAAGAAAGATTATGATCGTTTTGTGAATTTGTTTGCACAACAATCGGCTTCGCAAAAAGAATTGGACGATATGACAGCACGCTACGAAATGGCAAAAGCAGGTTTAGAAGCAGCTAAACAAATGCGTAATGAAGTGATGGCGCAGTTTTCGTATTCAAATATTACAGCTCCATTTTCAGGAACGGTAACTAATACTTTCGTAAAAGAAGGCGATATGGCCAATCCAGGAATGCCTTTAGTAGGTATTGAAGGCGCTTCAAGATTACAAGTAATGGCAATGGTTTCAG
>Ga0209373_10002449_pt1 | contig 18669 bp, 17 predicted proteins | sample Higcelweek5metaG_FD_187173 | JGI IMG/M metagenome (GOLD analysis project Ga0209373, IMG submission 187173) | Freshwater pond sediment microbial communities from the University of Edinburgh, under environmental carbon perturbations - High... | ecosystem: Environmental > Aquatic > Freshwater >... | reverse complement strand
TCTCATCCGCCTTTCCGGCAAGGAGCCCGGTGTGGATGTGGACATCGTGTTCACCGGCTTGCGGCCGGGCGAGAAGATTGTGGAAGAGCTTTTGACCGCCGACGAGGGCGTGCTGCGCACGGAGCATAAAAAAATCATGGTGCTGGGCGGCGCGCCGGAGGCGGACCTTTTTGCCACAGCGACCCTGCTGGACGCCCTTGTGGCCGACCTTGCCCAGGCAGCGGAGGCGCAGGACGCGGCAGGCATCCGCGCCCTTCTGGCCCGGCTGGTGCCGGAGCATGCCCTTGAGCTGGAGCAGGAGCCGGCCGCGCCCCTGCAGTAGCCCTCCACGGGTGCATGAGGGGAAAGAGAACGCGCCGCGCAAGGACCGCCAGAGTGGAGCCCCCCCTTCAAGCGCCAGTCGTTCAACACAATCGCATCCTGCTTTCCACACTTGAGCGCTCTCTCTTCTTTCCTCATTTCACTGCACTCCGTTAGAGCAAGAAATCTCCCTCCAGAGGCGTGCTGCATATTTCCAGGTTTCCCCCATGCCGCGCAGGACATCCGGACACTGCCAAAACCCAACGAAAGAAGCCTCCCCCGCAGACGCGAAGGAGGCTTCTTTCAATTTAGGAAGAAGACGGGAGCCAGGACAACGCCCGGTATCCCCTGTGCGCTTTCGCTCTACGATTCCTTGAGATCGCCGATGAGGTGGCGAAGCTCGGCGGCCATGCGCGCCAGTTCGCCGATGGCGGCCACGGACTGGCTCATGCCTTCAGCGGTCTCAGAAGCCACGCGGTTCACTTCCTCAATGGCCGAGCTGATCTTCTCGGACACGCCGGACTGCTCCTCCGCCGCGCCCGCAATGCCCTGCACCTGATCGGCGTTGCTCTTGGAGATGACGACAATCTCCTCAAGAGCCTTTGCGGACTCGTTGGAGTGGCTGGTGGCCTCGTTTATGGCCTGGGTGGCCTTGTCCATGCTGCCGATGTTCTTGCGGCTGGACTCCTGGATGGCGAGGATGTTCTCGCCCACCTCCTTGGTGGCGCCCATGGTCTTTTCCGCAAGCTTGCGCACTTCGTCGGCCACGACCGCGAAGCCGCGGCCTGCGTCGCCGGCGCGGGCCGCCTCGATGGCGGCGTTGAGCGCCAGCAGGTTCGTCTGGTCGGCGATGTCATTGATGACGTTCATGACCTGGCCGATGGCCTCGGCCTGCTTGCCCAGCTGCTCCATATTGACCTTGAGTTGCGTGGCGATGTCGTTCACGTGCCCGATGGCCTGCTGGGAGCGGCGCACCACTTCGGAGCCGCCGGAGGCCTTGCTCTGGGCCATGTCGGCGGAGGTGGCGACCTCGCCCGCCTGGCGGGCCACGGAGATGACCGAGGAGTTCATCTGCTCCATGGCGCTGGCGGTCTCGGCCACGCGGTCGCGCTGGAGGTCCATGCCCCGGCTCATCAGCTCCACCTGGGCGGAGAGCTCCTCGGAACTGGAGGTGATGCGCTCCACAATCTCCTCAAGCTTGTTCGCCGCGTCGAGCATGCCTTCGCGCTTGGCGCTTTCCGCCTGCAGCTTGGCCTCCAGCGCTTCCTTGGTGGCCACTTCGGCCTCGCAGGCCTTGGTGTCCGCAGCCTTGGTGCTGGCCTCGGCCTCCTGGATCTTGACCTTGAGGTTGGCGCTCATGGTGCGCAGACTTTCGGCCAAAGTATGGGTCTCATCATTCGAGGTCACGATCAGCTCGCCGTCGAGGTTGCCAGCGGCCACCTGGTTGGCGAACTCGATGGTGCGCAGAATGGGCCGCACAAGGGCCTTGGAGAAGAAGAAGCCGAAGGTGAGCATGAGCAGGCCGACCACGATAGTGGAGACCAGGCTCGAAAGATGCGTCTCCGTGAGCACGCGCTCAATGAACTCGCGCTTCTGGCCGATGAAGAACATGCCGGCGATCTGGTCGTTCACGTCCTTGATGGGCCAGTAGGCGGTATTATAGGCGATGCCCAGGATGTCGTTATGCCCGAGGTAGCGCTGGCCCTTCTGCAGCACTGCCGCGTTGACGGCCTGGTTGTCCATCTTGGTGCCGATGGCCCGCTTGCCTTCCTTCACGATGGTGGTCGAAATGCGGGTGTCGCCCTGGAAGAGCGTGCACTCAAGCCCCAGGTTCTTTTTTATTTGATCGACAAAGCGGTCGCTCGAGAGAGTGAAGCCGGGAGTGATGACGCCCACGATCTCGTCGCCCTTCTTCACGGGGTAGCCGGCGCGCAGCGAAAACTTCACGACAGTGCCTTGCTCCACGCCGACGATGATCTCGCCCTTGAGCGCGCGCTGCACGTTCACCTGCTTGGCCACGCTGTCGCCGACCTTGTCGGAGTGGCCGCGCGCGATGCACTTGCCCTCGCGGTCGGAAATGGTGATGGACTCAAGGCCAGTTTCGGCCATGACCTTCTTGGCGTAGGTCTGCAGCCAGGGGGTGTCGCCATCGGCAATGTGGCTGGCGACCTGGGGATTGGTCGCCATGAGAAAGCCGGTGGCAATGAGGTTTTTCTTTTGCGCCTCGAACTGGTCGCTCACCAGGTCAGCCCGGATGCCGACTTCCTTAATGTTCTGCTCATCAAGCGTGTTGGTGAGGAAGTACCGGTTGGCGAAATAGTTCCCGCCCCCAACAAGGACGACGGCAACGAATACTAGGCCGATGATCTTGGTCAGCAAGGTAAAGCGCATGAGGGGCCTCCTGGGGGGAAGCGGGCACCCCGCCCGCAAAGCAGCCAACGACAATTGCCAGCGTGCTCGTGATGGATTTCACTTGCGATGCTCCGCGTCTCGTAACGCCTACGGCGCAGTTCAGCTACACGACTGACATTTTCATCACTTATCGGCACAGTTAGCGCAACCCAATAGAAAATGGAATGAAAAAACACAAGAGATACCAAATATACGTAGTCACTTAGCGGGAACAAAAAAACCCGCGGCAGCCATGCACGGCGTCGCGGGCTCCTTCAACCAAAGGCGGGATGGCAGTGGAGGCTATTCGTCCTGGTCTTTGCCGGGAATCTGGATGTTGTACTTCTTGATCTTGTAGTGGATTGCCCGGCGGCTGATGCCGAGCAGGTCGGCGGCGGTCTTTTTGACCCAGGCCGTGCGCTCCAGGGCGCGGATGATGGCTTGATGCTCGTTCTCTTCAAGCGACAAGGAATCCGGCGAGGCGGTCTTGCCTTCTCCGGCAGCAGCTGCCGCAGCCGCAAGGGGAGCGGGCTCGGCATCCGCATGAAGGTTCTGAGCCTGCTCCAACTGCACATCGCGCGGCTCCAGCACGGTGCCCGTGCAGAACACTACGCCGCCCTCCAGCGCATGCCGCAGCTCGCGCACGTTGCCCGGCCAGCTGTGAGACATGAGCAGGCGCAGGGTCTCGGGCGAGGCCGCCACCTTGGGGCGGTGCTGGTCAATGCTGAAGGCTTCGAGGAAGCGCTCGGTCAGAAGGGGGATGTCCTCCTTGCGGTCGCGCAGGGGCGGAACCCTCAAGGTCACCACCTTGAGACGGAAATAAAGATCCTCTCGGAACTCCCCTTTTTTGACCAGGGCGGGAAGATCGGCATTGGTGGCGGCCACCACGCGGCAGTTCACGGGAATGGCGCGGGTATCGCCCACGCGGCGGATGGTGCGCTCTTGCAGAAAGCGCAAAAGCCTAGTCTGCATCTCGGGGCTGATGTTGCCTATCTCGTCCAGGAACAGCGTGCCGCCCTCAGCCTCTTCCATCAACCCTTTCTTGTCGCGCACAGCGTGGGTGAAGGCCCCCTTCACGTGGCCGAAAAGCTCGCTCTCAAGCAAGGTGGGCTGGGTGGAGCCGCAATCCACGATGACGAAAGGCCCCTTGGCGCGCGGAGAGAGATCATGGAGCATGCGCGCCACCATCTCCTTGCCGGTGCCGGACTCGCCCAGGATGAGCACGGCGACGTCCGTGGGGGCCACACGCTCCAGCACGGCGTAAAAGTCGCGCATGACCGGGCTTTTGCCGCCCCAGATAACATCGCTGACGCTCTTGCCCTTGCCTGCGGGCGCGCGCTTGGGCTCTTCCTCCTGCACCCGGCCCAGCAGGGTGGAAATTTTCTGCAAAAGCTGGTGGCCGTCAAAAGGCTTGGTGAGGTAATCCGCCGCGCCGGAACGGATGGTGGAGACGGCGTCGGGAATGCTGCCGTAGGCGGTGAGCAGGATGACGGGAACATGCGGCCACTGGACGAGTATCTCGTGCAGCAGGCCCACGCCGCCCATGCCGGGCATTTTCACATCCGAGACAACCAGGTCGACAGGGTGCTGGGCCAGCACCTCGACGGCTTCCTCCGCGCTTCTGGCGGTGAGGGTCTTGTAGTGGGCGAAAGAAAGCCGCGCCTCCAACACCTGCAGGATGTTCTTGTCGTCGTCCACCACCAGAATGGTGGCGTGCTCGCGCTTGCTGCTGCTTTCCATAGGCGTGCGGCCCCTACTCCAGGCCTTTTTTCTTGATGCTGATCTCCTGGTGCAGGCGCTCCAGGGCGTTCAGCTGGCTGCGCAGGGCTTCGGCCTCGGCCGTCTTCTTGCGCAGGGCTTCGCGCACCTTCCCCGTTTCCTCCTGGCACCCGGCCAAGCGCTTGGTGCGCGAAAGCTCGCGGTCGATCTCCTCATCCGTCAGCATGGGCAGGCTTTCCGTATCGCTGCCGGCGGGCGAAAGTCTGGGCAGCAGCGGAGTGATGAGGCGTGGGTCTTCGCTCGGCAGCCCTTCCGGGGTCATCTGCACCCAGGTGTTCCAAATGCTCAGGGCCTCGTGCAGCTCGACAGGCGTCTTGGCAGTGGCCAACCGGGCACAGGCAAGGCCGTAATAGGCTTTGCGGGCCACCACGGGATCGGAGCTGTTGCCGGACAGGCGCTGAAAAATGCTCGTGGCCTTCTCGTATTGCCCGGCGAGGTACGAATCAACGGCAAGGATGTACGCCGTGCGCGGGTCCTTGTCCGGGGGAACGCCCTCCCCTGCGCGGGAAAACACGGCACAACCGGAGAGCGCCGTGGCGGAGATAATGCAAATAACGGAAAAAACGGCAAAAAACGGGACCGGCATCTTTACAGATGCGCTCCCGGGCCGCGATATGTGCTGTTTCATGGGCATTTTCTATACCACCGTTTTGGGCTTGGGAAGGGAAAAGCAGAAGCTGGAGCCGCAACCAGGCGCACTATTGAGCCAGAGCGCGCCGCCGTGGGCCTCCACTATGCCGCGCGCGATGGAAAGTCCGAGTCCCAGGCCGTCCACACTGCCGCGCACCGAAGGCTCGCGATAATATTTCAGGAAAATCCGCTCCTGTTCCTCGGGCGCAATGCCCGGTCCCTCGTCGACCACACAAAAAATGACGGACTTTCCGGCAGGCTCCGGGGTGACGCTGATGCGCACCACGCTTTCCGGCGGCGAAAATTTGATGGCGTTGCCGAGCAGATTCACCAGCACCTGGGTTATGTGCTCCTGGTCCGCCTCCACAAAAACGAAGTCCTGGGGCAGCTCGGCCACAAGCTCGATGTTCTTGGCCAGGGCCATGGACTGGAGTCTGTCGAGGGCCTGCCGGGCCAAGGTCGAGGCGTCGAGGGGCTCGGTGTTCAGCTTGAGCCGCTGGGCCTCCAAGCTCGAGACCTTCATCAGCCGCTCCAGAAGATGCGTCAGCCGCAAGGCCTCCTGACGCGAAATATCCAAAAAATGCCGCTGTTTTTCATTCACTTCGCCAAAGACGCCGTCGGTCACGAGGTCCACGGATTCGCGAATGCTGGTGAGCGGCGTGCGAATCTCGTGGGAAAGCATGGCGATGAAGTCCTGGCGCATGCGCTCTTCCTCGGTCAGCCGCGCGGTCATGCTGTTGAAGGCCTGGGCCAGCTCGCCCAGTTCGTCGTGGGTGGTGACGCGCACCGGCAGGGCGGGCTCCCCGCTGCCCAGCTCGCGGATGCCGCGGCGGATTTCAGACAGGGAGAGGTTCAGCCGGTAGGCGATGAACACGCTGCCCAGAACGCCGAAGGCGATGCTCGCCATCAGGCCGAAAAAGCCCAGGCGCTCCGCGGCGCGGCTCTTGTCGGCCAGATCGTTCAGCCGGCTTTCCATCTCCTGCTGGTTGGTCTGCCGGGCCTCGGAGAGGATATCGAGCCAGCGGGTGACAGTCTTGTCCGGCAGGACCTTGGTGCCCGTGTCGCGGCTGCGGGCCAGCAGCTCTGCGTACTCGCGGGTGAGCACGGCCCACGATTCCTTGTATTCCGGGTGACGCGCCAAAACCGAGGTCAATGTTTTGCCAAAGTCCTCCAGGTCTGAAACAAACGCCTCCATATACGCGTCTTTCTGGAGGATCTCGTAGCGCTTGCGGTTTTCCTCAAGGGACAGCAATTGCTGCATCATGCGCTGGGCCGAAAGGTCCACGTCGTAGTTCACGTTGACGATGGCGCTCGAAACATCGACCAGGCTTTGGATGCGCAGGATGAGCACGCTGGTGGTGGCGTAAAAGATGCCCACCAGTACCATGCACCAGAGAAGCAGCTTGGCGGTGATTCCGAGCCGCCGGGGCGATTGTCTATCCACGCGCGCGTCCTTTGCCTGAAAGCTTGTCGCCAAGGCCCTATACGAGTTCGCGGCTTTGGTCCATGCCTTGCGCTATTGCCCCCCTGCGGCGGCCTGCGGCACAAGATCCACCACAAGAATATCCGGCGGGGCCAGCACCCGCAGGGGCGGTCCCCAAAAACCCGCGCCCGCGCTGACGCCAAGCAGCGCGCCATCCTCCTCATAAAACCCGCCCATGAATTCGTAGCTCAAGCTCACCACCAGATAAAACGGGTACAGCTGGCCCCGGTGGGTGTGGCCGGAAAGCATGACCTCGATCCCCTGAGGCTTGGCGGCCTCGCGCCAGGCCTGCGGCCGGTGGTTCATCAGCACACTGACGCGTTTGGGGTCCATGTCCGGCGCCAGGGAGCGTATCTCTTCGGCGAGCAGGGACGTGACATTGCCCGCGCGGCCAGGGTCGTCCACGCCGAGAATCTGGACCTCCCCCCCGGGCAGGGGCACGACGCGGTTGCGCAAAAGCTGCGCCCCGGCCCAGCGGAACACTGCGGCGCTCTTCTCGTCGCCCTCATAGCGCTCGTGGTTGCCAAACACGCCGAAAGCGCCCAGCGGAGGCCGCACTGCCGCAAGCTTGGAGGCCAGGGGCTTGAGCGCCTCGGGGTGGTCGTTGACGATATCGCCCACCAGAAGCAGCGCGTCCGGCTTCTGCTCCTTGATGAGCGCCACCAGGGCGTCCACGCGTGAAGGCAGGGTCATCGCCCCCAGGTGCAGATCGCTCATGGCCACCAGCCGCACGGGCTGGGAAATTTTGGACGACACCACTGTGCGCTTGAGCACGCGCACGTTGTCCAGCTCGCGCGTGCCATAGCCCACCACAAGGCCGGTGAGCGCCACCACGGCCACCAGGGCGCGGGGCGAACACAGAACCGGCGCAAGGGCCGGCAACGCCACGCGGGCGATCATCTCCGCCGCGAAGAGCATGACCTGAAACAGGAACAGGTACGCCACGACGGCGAAAATGCCGTAGCCCACCCACCACACGGGCGTGGCCACGCTCATGGACCAGGACTCCGGCATGAGCCGCGTGGAGGCCAGCACGGCGCTCACCGCCAGGCCAAGCGCCAAGAGCCCCCAGGAGGCATGGTCGTGCAGATTTATCTGGCGGCGCACTTGCACAAGCGTGACGGCCAGCATGAACATGAAAACGGCGGTGAATATGACATAGAAGCGCATGGGGAGAGGCTCCGGGGTTGGGGGGAGGCAAGCGCGCCTTCAAGGCAGGCGAATCCGTCAGAAAGCAAACCTATAGGCAAGCAAAGCTATCGGAAAGCGCGTCACAGTAAAAGTGCGACGCCCTGCCCGTCAAGAGCGGCCGAACAATTGCGGCGGGCCGCTTTACTTCCGGTCCCGGCCTGGGGCATCATGCCGGAAACAGCCCTCTGGAGGCCCAATGCGCCAACTCTACCTCGTCTACCGCATCATGCCCGACGGCAGCCAGCATCCCGAAACCATCATGGCCCTGGATGAGAGCGACCGCCTGAGCGCGGAAAAGGCCCTCAACCAGCTCATCAGCGACGACGCGCCGGAAAACGTTCTGCGCGAAGGCGAACGCTGGGCCTTTGTGCCCCAGGACCAGGCCCCGGTGGCCGACTGGGAGGAAATCGCCCCAGCAGACTCCCGCTCCATGCCCTATTAAACGGCGCGAGGCCCGGCAGTCCGCCCGGGCCTCTTGCGCTGGATGAATCCATTCTCGAGGGGCTTTCCGCCCCGCGCCAAGCCGCAGCAGCGCTATTGCGCCTCGCCTGTGGCTTCTTCAGGCGCATCGGCCTTGCGCCGCCAGCTGCCGGAGAGGGCCGCATTGGCCAGCACGCCCCCCAGAAGCCCCCAAAAAGCCGAGCCCACGCCGAAAACGGACACGCCCGACACGGTGACGAGAAAAGTCACCAGCGCGGCCTCGCGCCGGGCTTCGTCGGCCATGGCCTGGGTGAGCCCGCTTTGGAGCGCGCCGAAGAGCGCCAGCCCGCTGATGGCCGCGATGAGCCCCGGCGGCAGCGCCGTGAACAGCCCCACAAGCGTGGCGCCGAAAAGCCCCACCACCAGATACGCAAGCCCGCAGACCACCCCGGCCACATAGCGCTTGTCCGGATCGTTGTTCGCCTCCGGCCCGGTGCAGATGGCCGCGGTGATGGCCGCGAGGTTGATGCCGTGGGAGCCGAACGGAGCGAGCAGCACGGACAAAAAGCCAGTGGCCGCAACCAGCGGTCCGCCTGGGGTCTTGTAGCCCGCGGTGCGCAGCACGCCAAGCCCGGTGGCGTTCTGCCCGGTCATGGTGACGAGGAACAGCGGCACGCCGAGCCCTATGAGCGCCCCCAGGCTGAAGACGGGCGAGGTCAGCTCCGGCCGGGCCAGGCTCGCGTCCACCAGGGAGAGGTCGAGCAGGCCCAGGGCCGCGGCCGCCACCAGGCCGGTGAGCAGCGTGGCGACAATGGCGTAGCGCGGCACAAGGCGCTTCATGCCCAGATAGGCGGCAAGCATCGGCGCCACCAGCAGCGGCGTGGCGCGCATGGCCGTGAACACCTCCACCCCGAAGCGGAACAGGATGCCCGCCAGCATGGCGGCCACCACGGCGGCCGGAATGCGCGCCATGAGCGAGCCGAAAAGCCCGGTGGCCCCAAACACCGTGATGGCCGCGGCGGCGAAGACAAAGGCGCCGATGGCCTCCGGGTACGGGTACGCGGCCCAGCCTGCGGCCAAAAGCGCCGCGCCGGGGGTGGACCAGGCGATGATGACCGGGGCTCGGTAAACGAGGCTGAGCACGAGGCCCGCCAGCCCGGAGCCGATGGAAATGGCCCATATCCAGCTGGTGAGCTGGCCGGAGGTGAGACCGGCGAGCTTGGCCGCCTGAAAGATGATGGCGGCGGGTCCGCCGTAGGAGACCATCACCGCGATGACCCCGGCCACGGCGGCGGAAAGGGAGAAATCGCGGCGCAGGTCGGCCAGATTGACGGCCTGGGCGAAGGAAAGGGCTCGTGGGGGATTGCTCTGCATGGGCGCCTCCGAAAATGCCTTCCGCCATTGGGAAGGGTATCGGTCACACATCATGCCAAGCGAAGGCATGATGCGGCCCAGGCGAGCGGCAGGATGGGGACGATTCGCGCTTCCTCGTGGTGAACTCCACGTTTCGCCAGTCACGCGGTCCCGAACGAAGCAATGCTGTATATCCAGGTTTGGTGCGGCGTCAAGCCGCGCCGCCACCAGGCAAGCCAGCAAGCCGCCCCAAGGCGCTGTCCGCAACCCGGCGGACATCAGCCAAACATCAAAGGCCTTTGGGATTTTTAACAGCGCACTGGCAACCGCCTGCCGCCTTCTCCGCAACGATGCGCGCCAGGATTGTCGACCGCCCATTTCCCAGGGCGTCCTTCTTTATGTCCTCGGCCGTGTACCCGAAGCAATGGCAAACAATCTCTTGCATCCGAGTTCCTCCTGCATCCGGGCTCCTTCTGCATCCGCGCCCGCAGCTGCCGCCGCTGTGCTTGCGCAGGGCCATGGCGCCAGCGCGGAAGGCAAAGCGCCCGGCCCCTGGCAAAGGGACCGGGCGCGGTCAAACAACTTGATTGCGGGCGGGCTAGAACACCAGGCCGGTCTTCTGCAGATCGTCCTTGAGCAGCGCGCGGATCTTTTTGGTCACCGGGCCGGGCCGGGCGTCGAAGATGGGCTTGCCGCTGTAGCGCACCACGCCGATGGCGTCGAAGCTGGTGCCCAGCATCATGACCTCGCGCGCGGCGAAGATCTCGTCCTCGGTCACGCCCTTGAACACGATGTCCATGTCGTTTTTCACCAGGTCCACGGCGCGCATGAGGGTGGTTCCAGCCAGGGCGTTGGTGAACTCCGGTATGACCAGCCTGCCCCCCTCGTCAACCAGGGCCACGTTCTCCGTGGCGCTCTCGGCCAGAAAGCCGTTGGCGTCGAAGCAGAACGGGAAGTCCACGTGGTTGTTCACGGCCTCGCGCTTCATCAGCACGTTGGGCAGGTAGTTGGTGGTTTTCACCGTGGCCATCCAGGCCTGCTTGGCCGGGATGGTGGTGTGCATGGCCGTGACGCCCTTTTCAAAGGCGCTCTCCGGCCGCAGGTGCAGGCGGTAGGCCACCAGGTAGAGGCTCGGCACCGGGCTGTCGTAGGGGTTGATGCCAAAGCCGCCGGGGCCCCGGCCCAAGAGCACGCGGATGAGCCCGTCCGGCTCGTTGCCCGCGCGCGCCACCTCAATGATATATTCCTTGAGCTCCGCCCAGGTGCACGGGGGCTCCAGGTGGATGGCCTGGCAGGACAGGCGCATGCGCCGCAGATGCGCATCCAGCTGATAGAGCTTGCGGCCCTCGTACTTGAGGGACTCGAACACGCCGTCACCCCGGTGGACCAGATGGTCGTCCCACGGCATGAGCATGAACTTCGGGTCCGTGCCGATGACCCCGACGCGGTGGTCGTAGAAGGCCAGCACTTCCTCGGTGCCCGGGCGGATGGCTTCGAGCAGGGCCTCAAGATATTCCTGTGAACCGGCGACGCGCATGGCGTTCTCCTCGTTATGTTACTTCGGCACGCGCAGCAGGTTGCGGCGGATGAGCTCTTCGCCGATCTGCACCGCGTTCAGGGCCGCGCCCTTGCGGATGTTGTCGGAAACGATCCACAGGTTGATGCCGTTTTCAATGGACTCGTCCTCGCGGATGCGGCCCACGAACACGTCGTCCTGTCCGGCGGCGTTGATGGCCAGAGGGTAGATCTGCTTCTCCGGGAAGTCCTCCACGACAATGCCGGGGGCGTTGGCCAGAATCTGGCGCACCTGCTCCACCGTGAGCTTCTTCTCCGTTTCGATGTTCACGGACTCGGAGTGGCTGTAGAACACGGGCACGCGCACCGTGGTGGCGGTGACGCGGATGGAGTCGTCGCCCATGATCTTCTTGGTCTCGTTGACCATCTTCATTTCTTCCTTGGTGTACCCGTTGTCCAGGAACACGTCGATCTGCGGCAGGCAGTTGAACGCGATCTGGTAGGGGTAGACCTTGGGCTCCACTTCCTTGCCGTTCATAAGCTTGGCCACCTGGGTCTCAAGCTCGGTGATGGCCTTCTGCCCCGTGCCGGAAACGGCCTGATAGGTGGAGACAACGATGCGCTTGATCTTGGCGTCATCGTGCAGTGGCTTCAGCGCCACCACCATCTGGATGGTGGAGCAGTTGGGATTGGCGATGATGCCCTTGTGCCAGGAAAGGTCGCCTGGGTTCACTTCCGGCACCACCAGCGGGCAGGCGGGGTCCATGCGCCAGGCGCTGGAGTTGTCCACCACCACGCAGCCCGCCTTGGCGGCCAGGGGGGCGAATTTCTCGGAGGTGGAGCCGCCGGCGGAGAACAGCGCCAGATCAAAACCAACGAAGGAGTCTTCCTTCAGCTCGCGCACGGTGAGCTCGCCGCCCTTGAACTCCACTTTGGTTCCGGCGGAACGCGCGGAGGCGAAAGGCACCACCTCGGACGCCGGGAAGTCGCGCTGGGCCAGCACCTCGAGCATTTCACGGCCAACGGCGCCCGTAGCGCCCACCACTGCCACTCTGGGATTCTTCGCGCTCATAATATTCTCCGCTTATCGCAGTTTGATATTGTTGATGATTTCAAGGCAGGCCTCGGCGCGGTTCAGGGTGTACAAGTGCACCCCAGGCACGCCCGCGTCCACAAGGCCCTGCACCTGCATGGTGGCATGGGCCAGGCCAAGTTCGCGCACGGCTGCGTCGCCGCCCTTGGCAAAGGCGGCCTCCAGGGTCTCGTAGAATCCGCCGAACACCGCCCGGCCATTCAACGCGGCGATGAACTCCGCGCTCTTCATGCTCAAAATGGGCATGATGCCCGGCAGCACCGGCACCTGAACGCCTTGCTCGCGCAGGCGCGCAACGTAGTTCAGGTACAGGGCGTTCTCGAAAAAGAGCTGGGTGACCACGAACTGTCCGCCCGCGTCCACCTTGTGCTTCAGCCACTTCAGGTCGTCCGCCAGGGTGGCCGATTCCGGGTGCATGGTGGGAATGCCCGCCACGCCTATGCCCATGTCCGGGAAATTGGCGCGGATGAACCGCACCAGGTCCGAGGCGTGCTGGAACTCCTGGTCCTCGAAGCGGAAGTCGGTCACGCCCTTGGGCGGGTCGCCGCGCAAGGCCAGCACGTTCTCTATGCCAGCCTTGGAGATGGCGGCGAGAAACTCGTGCAGGGCCTTGGAGGAAGCGCCCACGCAGGTGAGGTGCGCCATGGGCGTAAGCCCCAACTCGCACTTCAGGTGGGTCACCACGTCGAGGGTGTTGGCCTGGGTGCCGCCGCCCGCGCCATAAGTCACGGAGACGAACAAGGGGTCGAGCGCCTTGAGCTTCTCGACCTCGGCAAAGAACTTGGGCCAAGTGTCCCTTTCCTTGGGCGGAAAAAACTCCAGCGACAGGAAGGGACGGCGTGTGGGGATCAGATCCGCGATGCGCAAGCGTCTAGGCTCCTTCAGGGTTGCCGCGCCAGGGGAGGACATCCGGGGTTGGGCGCAGAAAAATGAGCCTTACTCTTTCTTCACGCAGGCCGCAACGTCTTGCGCTCTGCAATGGCGGCGCCCAGGGCGGCGGCGGCGCAGACGAGAAAGACGGCGGCGAAGATGAGAGCCGCGGGACGGGCAACGCCCAGCCTACAGCAGCGGCCAGCGAAGCGCGGGGATGATGTCCGCGTTGGCGGGCAGAAAGATGGAGACGTCGGCCTCCCCAGGCTTGAACCAGGCGAAGCGCTGCCCCTCCTGGGGAATCACCTCGCCCTCGAAGGCCGTGACGTGGAAGAAGTTGAGGTGCACCGGCCCCTGCGGGTAGACGAAGCGCTTCTCCCGCCAGAAGGCCAGGGCCGTGGAGGTGAAGGCCAGCTCCTCCTCAAGCTCGCGGATGAGCGCGGCCTCAAGGCTCTCGCCCTGCTCCACCTTGCCGCCGGGGAACTCCCACCAGCCCGCGTGGGCCTTGCCCTCTGGCCGCTCCACGCCGAGGAACAGGCCGTCTTTCCAGACTATGCCCGCCACCACGAGCAGCGCGCCGCCCGCATCAAGCACCTGTTCAGGCATCCGCGCAGAACCCCATGTCGGTCTGAATCGCCGTCATCTTCTCCTCCAGCACGCCCATGCGCTCCATGAGCGTCTCGGCCCAATCGGAGACCTCGCGGTACTGGTTGTTCACGGTGAGCGCCTCGCCGGCGCTTTCGTAAGTGGCGGGGTCGTTCATCTTGGCCTCCAGCTCGCCCTGCTCCAGCAGCACGCGCTCCAGGTCCTTCTCGCACTTGGCGTATTCCTCGCGCAGGGGCTTCAGCGCGCGGGAAAGGGCGTTGCGCTGCTCGGCCAGCTTGCGCTTTTCCTCTTTGGTCAGGCGCTTGGAACCCTGGGCCTCGTCGCTTTCGGCATCCGGGACCACGGGAGCGCACTCGGCGGGCCTTTTGGCCTCGCGCTTGGCGCCCTGTTTGGCCTCGATGAGCGCGGCGCGGCGCTTGGCGTCGTAGTCCTCAAAGCCCTCGTGGTGCTGCTCCAAGCCTTCCGGACCAAGTGTCCATATCTCCTCGGCAACCTCGCCCATGAGGTAGCGGTCGTGCGCCACCATGAAGAGCGTGCCCTCATAGTCCTTCAGCGCGGCCACAAGGCCCTCGCGGCTTTCCAGGTCCAGGTGATTGGTGGGCTCGTCGAGGATGAGCAGGTTGGACCGGCCCAGGAACAGGCTGGCCATGACGAGCCTGCTCTTTTCGCCGCCGGAGAGCGCGGCCACCGGGCGCTCGAAATAACTCTCGCCCAGCAGGAACAGGCCGAGCACGCCCATGAGCTGCTCTTCCGTGCACCGGGGATCGCACAGGCGGCGCATCTCATTGATGACCGTGCCCGTGGGCCGCAGAATCTCGGTCTGGTGCTGGCTGAAGTAGGCCAGCTGGGTGCTGTTGCCCAGCTTGGCGTAGCCGTGCGTGGGGGTAAGGGCGCCGGTGAGCACCTTGAGTAGCGTGGACTTGCCCGCGCCATTGGGCGCAACCAGCGCGATCTTGCGTCCGCGGAAGATTTGGAAATTGAGGCGCGGCCAAAGCTGCTTGCCGCTGCGCCCGGCCTCCTTGGCGTACTGGAACTCCAGGTCCACCACGTTGACGGCCACCTTGTCGCCGCGCAGCGGCTCCGGCAGGCGGAAGGCCAGCCTGCGTCCCGGCCGGGCGGCCAGCTGGTCGCCCTTGAGGCGCGAAAGTTCGCCTTGCAGCTTCTCCACTTTCTTCAGCTTGCTCTGCGCCTGGGCGGCCTTGCGCGCCTTGACGCGGAAGCGGCGGATGAAGTCCTGCTCGTGGTCGATGCGCGCGGAGATCTTTGCGGCCTCGCGTTCGCGCTGCTCGGCGTTCTCCTCCATCCAGGCCAGAAAATCGCTGAAGGATCCCGCGCGCAGGATGGGCTTGGCCCCGCCCAGCACCAGCACGTGCGAGCCCACGCGCTCCAGGAAGATCCGGTCGTGGGCGACGAAGATCAGCGTGCCCTTGAAAGCGAGGAGGTAGTCCTCCAGCCACTGCACGGCCTCCAGGTCCAGGTGGTTGGTGGGCTCGTCCAAAAGCAGGATGTCCGCGCCCTGCAGCAGCACGCGGGCCAGCTTGGCGCGCTCGCGCCAGCCGCCGGAAAGGTGCTCCAGCCGGCGGGAAAGGTCATCGTCGCGGAAGCCCAGACCGGAGAGGATGGCCCTGGCCTTGTGTTCCGGATGGTAGCCGTACTGCGTTTCAAACCGGGCCTGACGTTCGCTCAGGCGGTGCAGCTTGGCTTCGTCGCGGGCGTTCACCGCCTCTTCCCACTCGTGCCAGAAATCGCGCCAGGAAGGCAGGGCCGAAAGCACCCAGCCGAGCAGCGGCTCGGAGAGGTCCGCGTTCGAAAGCTCCTGGGCCACATAGCCCACGCGCGCGCCCTTGCTCATGACCACGCTGCCGGACTCCGGCTCCGTGCGGGAGGCCAGGATGCGCAGCAAGGTGCTCTTGCCCGCGCCGTTGGAACCGGCCACGGCCAGGCGCATGCCCGGCAGGGCCTCGAAGGACAGGCCGCTGAAGAGCGCCTCGCCCCCGTAGGACTTCTCGATGTTCTGGACGGTGATCTTGGACAAGGGAACCTCCGGAGGGCTCGTCCCGGCGGTTTGGACACGGGGCGGCGCTGTGCAGATATATCGCGGGCGGCGGACTTGGCAAGTGCCCGGCTTGGGCGCTATGCTGCCGCCCATGTCCTGGCACGTCTATCTCCTCACCTGCGCCGACGGCACCCTGTACTGCGGCGTCACCAGCGACCTGGCCCGCCGTTTGGCCGAGCACAACGGCGAGGCGCCCGGGCAGGGCGCGAAGTACACCCGCGCGCGCCGCCCCGTGGCCCTGGCGGCCCACGCCCCCTGCGCGGACAAGTCCGCCGCCCTGCGCCTTGAGATCGCCGTCAAGAAGCGCCCGCGCGCGGCCAAGCTGGCCTACTTGCTGGGGCAGCCGGACGCTTCCGCCGCCGCCGCAGCAGCCGTCGCATCTTCCGGCACACATATCGGAGTGGCGACAGACACATCTTTCTCCGCAGCGCCCGGCACAGCGCCCGGCGCTCCGTCTGACATTCCGCCCGACATTCAGTCTGGTGTTCCGTCCGGCGCGGCTGCCCAGCACGCCCCCAGCGCAGCGCCTGCGCAAACGCCTTGCCCCGCCAAACCCCAGGCAAGCGACGGCGCGGCATGACGGGCTTCAACCCCACCCTGCCCTGCACCCTGTGTCCGCGCGCCTGCAAGACCATCCGGGCCAAGGCCTCCGGCTTTTGCGGAGCCGGGGCGCGCCTGCGCGTGGCCCTCGCCCAGCTGCACCACGGCGAGGAGCCCGTCTTGAGCGGCCCCAGCCCGGAGCACGGCGGCAGCGGGACCATCTTCTTCTCCGGCTGCGCGCTCAAGTGCGTGTACTGCCAAAACCACGACATCAGCATGGGCAACCTTGGCCACGACCTGGGCGTGGACGACCTGACCGCGATGATGCTTGAGTTGCAGCTCGCGGGCGCGCACAACATCAATCTCGTCACCGCCGGGCACTACACGCCGCAGGTGCGGCAGGCCCTCGCCCAGGCCAGGGCCAACGGCCTCGCCGTGCCCGTAGTCTGGAACTCCAGCGGCTACGAGAGCGTGGACGCCCTGCGAAGCCTGGAGGGGCTGGTGGACATCTACCTGCCGGACCTGCGCTACATGGACACTCATGCCGCCGCGCGCTACTCGGCCGCGCCGGACTACCCCAAAGTCGCCACCCACGCCATTTGCGAAATGCGCAGGCAAGTGGGGAGCCTGGTGGTGGACGACACGCCGGAAGGCCTGGGCCTGGCGCGGCGCGGACTCATCATCCGCCTGCTGGTGCTGCCGGGCAATGCGGGCCGCACGGACCTGGCCCTTGACTGGATAGCCGACACCCTGGGTCCGGACACGGCCATAAGCCTCATGGGCCAATATTATCCCACCCACCGCGCGGCGGAGTTCCCGGAGATAAACCGTGGCGTGACGCCCGAGGAATACGCCGCCGTGCTGGCGCGCATGGACGAGCTGGGCTTCACGCGGGGCTTTGTGCAGGAGGTGGGCTCCAGCGCGGACTGCACGCCGGACTTTGCGCAAAAGTAGCCGCCGGGCCTCGACGAATCCCGCAAGTCTTGCTACGGTGGTTTCATGCCAACCTCAGAACAAGAATTTCTCCGCGTCATCGACCGCCACTTCCCGAACCACGGCTCCGGCCTGCTGCTTGGCCGCGGCGACGACTGCGCCATCATCGACACCGGCAGCCCGTTCTGCGTCAGCACGGACATCTTCGTCGAGGACGTGCACTTCCGGCGCGAATACTTTTCCGCCGCGGACATAGGCCACAAGGCCCTGGCCGCCGCCGCCAGCGATCTTGCGGGCATGGCGGCGCAGCCCGTCGGCTTCGCCCTTTCGCTGATGCTGCCCGACGACGTGGGCGATGTGTTTCTGGACGAGATGCTGGGCGGCATGGCGGCCCTCGCCAACAGCCTGAAGATGCCCCTTGTCGGCGGCGACCTGAGCCGTGGCCCCAAGCTGGCTCTGGATGTCGTGGTGTTCGGCAAGCCCGGCCCCAGCGGGCGGCTTTTGCGGCGCAACGCGGCCCAGCCCGGCGACGCCCTGCTGCTGGTGGGCGAGGTCGGCCTTGCCCGGGCCGGGCTCATGGAGCTGGAGCACATGGCCTGCAGCGAGGCCCACAGCTGGCCCGGCGCCGTGGCCGCGCACCTGCGCCCGGAGCCGCGCATCGCCGAAGGGCTGGCCCTGGCGCAGATAGAGACGCCGGACGGCCCCGCCGTCAGCGGGCTGATGGATGTTTCTGACGGGCTCGCGCGCGATTTGCCGCGCTTTTTGGGCCAATTCGGCGCGGAGCTGACCCTGCGGCGCAAGGACCTGCACCCGGAGGTGGCGGCGTTTTTCACCGCCCATGGCGAGGACCCGGTGGAGGCGGCCGTGCTTGGCGGCGAGGATTACGCGCTGATCGCCAGCGCGGAGCAGAAGAAGCTGCCGATGGTTCTTGCCGCGCTGCCCCAGGCCCGCGTCATCGGCCGCGTTTCTGCGGAGCCGGGCCTGCGCCTGAACAGCGGGCTGGTGCTGCGCCAAGGCTTCGACCATTTCGCCAAACCCGGCAAGGGCTGATTTTCCAACCTCACAAGGAGCCGCCCATGGACATGCTGCCCCCCATCCCGCGCCTGACCATTCTCGGCTACGTGCGCTCCAGCCTCACCGAACGCAGCGAGGCCCCCAAGCAGGGCTCCGAAGGCGCGCCCGAGGCCTGGGTCGAGCTGGACGACTTTTACGCCCCGGCCCTGGCCGGCCTTGCGCCGGGGCAGCGCGTGCTGCTCATCACCTGGCTGCACCAGGGCGACCGCACCACCCTGCAGTGCCATCCGCGCGGCGACAAGACCCGGCCCAAGCGCGGGGTTTTCGCCACGCGCTCGCCCGACCGGCCCAACCCCATAGGGCTGCACGAGGTGGAGATTCTCGAAATCGTCGCCCCGGCGCGCCTGCGCGTGGGCCCGCTCGAAGCCATCGACGGCACGCCCGTCATCGACCTCAAAAGCATGGACTAGAAACCTTAGGCTCCCGCCGCTACTT
>Ga0209373_10002448_pt1 | contig 18670 bp, 14 predicted proteins | sample Higcelweek5metaG_FD_187173 | JGI IMG/M metagenome (GOLD analysis project Ga0209373, IMG submission 187173) | Freshwater pond sediment microbial communities from the University of Edinburgh, under environmental carbon perturbations - High... | ecosystem: Environmental > Aquatic > Freshwater >... | reverse complement strand
AAATTTAACACTTTTACTAACTATTGTGTTTTTATTTGGTTTTAATTCTGAAATTTCTGCACAAGAAAACACCGAAATGAAAACAAAAAGTGATTTTTGGAACCATGTACAATTTGGTGGAGGATTGGGGTTAGGAATTGGTAATGGCTATGCTGATATTATGGTGGCTCCAAGTGCTATTTACAACTTTAATCAATACGTTTCAGCGGGTTTAGGCGTACAATATAATTATGTAAAACAACGTGATTTGTACAAAGCGAATATGTATGGAGGAAGCGTGGTTGCGTTGTTTAATCCAATCGAAGAATTACAAATTTCAACCGAATTAGAACAATTAAGAGTGAATAGAACTTTTAATGATTCATTTGGAAGCGATTCTCAAGATTTTTGGAATACTGCCTTGTTTGTTGGAGCAGGATATCGCAATGAAAATGTAACTATTGGAATTCGATACAATGTTTTGCACAAAGACAGAGATAATATTTATGCAGAAGCGTTTATGCCGTTTGTGAGAATATTTTTTTAATACTTGTTACGAAACCAAACCTTTTGCCACTCGCGTTTTAAAACCAAAAAAGCAACTTGTTCCGATAATTCAACCAAATCAGAACCATCTAACTTTTTGATTTGATCTTCTGGAACATCAATTATGTAGAGTAAATTCAAATATTCAGCAAACTTGTACTGAATGAGTTTGTATATTTTCTCTTGAACCAAATTCTTAAATTCAAACGGAAAAATACTTGTTGGCACATCAATAGATTCATTTGCTAAAGCAAAATCTTTGTTTACTTGCTCAATCAATTTGAAATACAAATGTTCTTCTTCGGCTTGCGAAATTAAGGAATCAATATTTGCTGGTGGATTATACATTTCTTCCCATTAAATTCTCTCCAAAGGCTTTTAAAATAGCTTTCTTTTCATTTTCAATATCCATCTTTTCTAAAGTTTCAAATGCCTTAAAAGTATAGTCTTGAATTGCTTTTTTAGTAGCTTCACTTGCTCCAGATGCATTAAAAACAGCTTTTACTGATTCGATTTTATCTGTGTTTTCTGAAGGTTGAATCGAAAACAAATGCAATAATTGTTGTTTTTCTTCTGCTTTAGAAAACTCAATTGCTTTCAAGTATAAATAGGTTTTTTTGTTTTCGATGATATCTCCACCCACTTGTTTTCCGAAGGTTTCTGGGTTTCCGAAAGCATCTAAATAATCGTCTTGTAATTGAAATGCAATTCCTAAATTCAGTCCGAAATCATAAATCAAATCGGCATTCTCATCAGAAGTTTCGGCTACAATTGCTCCCATTTTCATCGCAGCACCAACTAAAACCGCTGTTTTATATTCAATCATTTTTAGGTATTCTGGAATCGTAACATCGTCACGCATTTCAAAATCTACATCATATTGTTGTCCTTCGCAAACTTCTAAAGCGGTTTTGCTAAATAATTTTGCTAATTTCTGGAATGTTTTTGGCTCATAATTTTCAAAAAATTGATACGCTAAAATCAACATCGCATCACCCGATAAAATTCCAGTATTCAAATCCCATTTTTCATGAACGGTTTGATTACCTCTTCGCAAAGGAGCATCGTCCATAATATCATCGTGAATTAATGAAAAATTATGAAAAACCTCAACCGCAGTAGCCGCAGGAATCGCTTTTTCACAATCCACATTAAAAACTTCGCTTGCCATTAAGGTCAAAACGGGACGCATTCTTTTTCCACCAAGCGATAAAATATATTCGATAGGTTCGTATAAATTTTTAGGCTCTTTGTTGGCAACAATTTGCGAAAAATGATTGCTCATTTTTTCTTGATAGTACGATATAGAATGCATTATTTGAATTTTTTGCTAAAATACTCCAATATTCTGAAATGAGACGAATATATCAAATGTTAAATTTATGTAAAAACATTGGAAACTATTTTGGTGTTAAAAGTTTCCGACATACATTTGTACCCGAAAATAAAATCCATTAAAGGCGATTTTAGAGAAATGATGAAAGATAAAATTATAAATAAAGCGAAAGAAATGTTTTTGAGACTTGGTTTCAAGAGCATTACTATGGATGATATTGCTTGCGAAATGTGTATTTCAAAAAAAACGATTTACAAGTATTTCAGCAATAAAGATGTTTTAATTGAACAAAGTGTTGAATTGGTTCACAAAGAAGTTCATGAAACGATAGACAAAATTGTATCTAAAAACTTCAACGCAATCGAAGAAAATTTTGAAATTAAAAGAATGTTTAGAGAAATGTTTCGTTCTGCAGAATCTTCACCTATTTATCAGTTAAAAAAACACTATCCTGAAGTTTATGCAAAAGCATTAAGTACACAAATTGAAGTATGTGAAACTTGTTTTAGAGATAACATTCTCAAAGGAATAAATGAAGGTTTATACAGAGAAAATTTAGATGTTGACAATTACGTGAAATTTTATTACACGTTAATTTTTAATATCAACGAAAATACGATGTTAGAAAAAGACGCACATGAGTTAGAAGTAAAAGCCTTAGAATATCACATTAGAGCAATGGCAACATTAGCTGGAATTATCGAATTAGAAAAACACCTTAAAAACCCAATTATATAAACAATGAAGAAAACAATCCTCATAACATTATTAACTTTTACACTGTCAGTAAGTGCACAAGAAGTAGCACCACTAACATTAAAAGACGCTATAACTTTTGCGCTTGAAAACAAAGCAGAAGCTAAGAAAGCAAAATTAGAAGTAGAAAATAGCGAGTATAAAATTCAAGAAGTACGTTCGAGAGCTTTACCGCAAATTTCGGCTAATGGAAGTTTGAATTATAATCCTATTTTACAAACAACGGTAATAGATGGAGATAATTTTGGCGCACCAGGAACAACCATTCAGGCTGCTTTTGGACAAAAATGGAACTCTGGAGCTGGTGTTTCTTTAAATCAAGCTTTGTTTGACCAATCGGTATTTACAGGTTTGAAAGCAGCTAAATCTACAAGAGAGTTTTACCAAATAAACGCGCAATTAACCGAAGAACAAGTAATTGAACGTGTTGCAAATGCGTATTATCAAGTATATGTGCAACAACAAAAACTAATTGTGGTTGATAATAACTTGAAAAACACAAACAAAGTAAAAGACATCATCAAAGGGCAATTTGATAATGGTTTAGCTAAAAAAATTGATTACGATAGAATTACTGTTCGTGTGAACAATATCAATTCATTACGTCAGCAAATTTTAAATGCTATTTCGCTTCAAGAAAATGCCTTAAAATTTTATATGGGAATGCCAATGGAAAACAAAATTATCATTCCTAATACTGCTTTTGAAGTTACACCACAGGACTTATCATCAACAGCTGATGTTACAGGAAGAACCGAATATTTGTTACTTAAAAAACAAGAACAATTATTAACCTACCAAAAAAAGGCAGCTCAAGCAGCTTATTATCCAACACTTTCATTAAGCGGAAGTTATAACTATATCGGTCAAGGTCCGGAAATGCCATTATTTGCAAAACCTGCCGATGGTGTTTATTGGTCAGACTTTGCTTCTATAGGATTAAGTTTGAGAGTTCCATTATTTACAGGATTTGGAACAAGAGCAAAAGTAAGACAAGCAAACAACGCATTAAGTTCTTTAAAAGTGGATCTTGATGATACAAAATTAGCTTTGGATTTAGCATTTGATAATGCAAAAAAACAACTTGAAAACAGTTTGATAACTATCAACAATCAAAAAGAAAACGCTCAACTTGCTCAAGAAGTTTTTGATAATACCAATAACAATTATACGCAAGGATTAGCTGCATTAACCGATTTATTAGATGCTGAAAACGCAATGGTAGAAGCACAAAATAATTACACCAATGCAATTTTAGAATACAAATTAGCAGAAATTCAATTCATAAAATCAAAAGGCGAACTAAAAACACTAACCAATAAATAATTAAAATGAAAAAGACAATTATAACCATAGTAATCATTTTAGCCTCATTAGGTATAATCGGATTTATCTTAACTAAAAACAAAGCAGAAAACGAAGCTAAAACAGCAATCGTAGCTGAAAAAAACGCATCGGTTTCAGTAAAAGTTGATACTGTAAAAACAGAAGAAGTTTCATTAGATTTCGTATCAAACGGAAACTTTGAACCAATTCAAGAATTAAAATTTTCTGCAGAAAAATCTGGAAAAGTAACTCAAGTTTTAGTTAAAGAAGGAGATTATGTAAAAGTGGGACAAACACTTGCTATTGTTAGAAGCGATGTTATTAACGTAAATGCACAAAACGCTAATGCGGTATATCAAAACGCTGTTGCAGATTACACAAGATTTGAAAATGCTTTTAAAACAGGTGGTGTAACGAAACAACAATTAGACCAAGCAAGATTAGCAATGGTAAATGCAAAAGCTAATTTAACGCAAGCTAACATCAACGTAGGTGATACTAGAATTAAAGCGCCAATTAGTGGTTTTATCAATAAAAAATTCATTGAACCAGGTTCTATTTTATCTGGAATGCCTCCAACAGAATTGTTCGAAATTGTAAACGTATCTAAATTAAAATTAAAAGTTACGGTTAACGAAAGTCAAGTAGCAAGTTTAAAAGTAGGAAGCGTAATTAAAGTGGGTTCAAACGTGTATCCTGACAAAGAATTTACAGGAAAAATCACTTTCATTGCTCCAAAAGCAGATGCAAGTTTAAACTTCCCTGTTGAAATTGAAATCACAAACAATACTTCAAACGACTTAAAAGCGGGTATGTATGGAACAGCAAAATTTGCTTCGAACCAACAAAAACAAACGTTGAAAATTGTACCAAGAAATGCATTTGTTGGAAGTGTTAGCAGTAACGAAATTTTTGTAATTGAAAACGGAACAGCTAAACTTAAAAAAGTAACAGCAGGTAGAATTTTAGGAGACAAAGTAGAAATCTTAGACGGATTATCTAACGGAGAAATTGTAATTGTAACTGGACAAATCAACTTACAAGACGGAAACGCTGTTGAAGTTATTAAATAATAAAAATATATGAAATTAGCAGAAATATCGATAAAACGTCCGTCGTTAGTAATTGTATTGTTTACAATTCTAACACTTGGTGGACTGTTCAGTTATAGCAATTTAGGCTACGAATTGATTCCTAAATTTGAAACTAACGTAATTACAATTGCCACAATTTATCCTGGTGCATCGCCAAGTGAAATTGAAAATACGGTAACTAAAAAAATTGAAGATGCCGTAGCTTCTTTAGAAAACATCAAAAAAATTGATGCAAAATCATACGAAAGTTTATCAACCGTATCTATCACATTAACTTCAAATGCTGATGTAAATGTTTCGATGAACGATGCGCAACGTAAAATTAACGCCATTATTAGTGATTTACCAGATGATGCAGAAACGCCTTCGTTAACCAAATTCTCCTTGAGTGATTTACCAATTATGACAATTGGTGCCAATGGAAAAATGGATGAAGTTGCTTTTTACGACTTAATTGATAAAAAATTAGCACCCATTTTATCTCGTGTTCAAGGTGTTGCGCAAGTAAACATTATTGGTGGACAAGAGAGAGAAATTCAAGTAAATCTTGATGCAGTAAAAATGCAAGGTTACGGACTTTCGATTCCGCAAGTGCAACAAAATATTTTATCATCTAATTTGGATTTCCCTACAGGAAACATTCAAACGCGTGACCAAAAAATATTAATCCGTTTAGCTGGAAAATATAAAAATGTTGAAGAGTTAAGAAACTTAATTGTGTCATCAAGAAATGGAATTCAAGTTCGTTTAGGTGATATTGCAGATGTTCAAGACACGCAAAAAATTGCTGAAAAAGTTGCTCGTGTAGATCAAAAAAGTGCTATTCTTTTACAAATTGTAAAACAATCCGATGCAAATGCTGTAGCGGTAAGTGAAGAATTGGTAAAAACCATCAACAAATTAGAAAACGACTATAAATCAAAAGGATTACAATTAGAAATCGCAAAAGACAGTACGATTTTCACACTAGAAGCAGCAGATGCGGTGGTTCACGATTTACTTATTGCCGTTATATTAGTAGCTTTAGTAATGTTGTTTTTCTTACATAGTGTTAGAAACTCGTTAATTGTAATGGTTTCGATTCCTGCTTCGTTAATTGCAACTTTCATTGGAATTTACTTAATGGGATACACCTTAAACTTAATGAGTTTATTAGGATTATCATTGGTAGTTGGTATCTTGGTGGATGACGCGATTGTGGTATTGGAAAACATTTACCGCCACATGGAAATGGGTAAAAACAAAGTTCGTGCTGCTTATGATGGAACAGCCGAAATTGGAGGAACCGTTGTATCGATTACCTTAGTAATTGTGGTAGTATTTTTACCAATTGCAATGAGTACAGGATTAGTTTCAAACATTATTACGCAATTCTGTGTAACAGTTATTATTTCGACTTTATTGTCGTTAGTAGCTTCGTTTACTATTATTCCTTGGCTATCATCAAGATATGGAAAATTAGAACACATTACGGGTAAAACCTTTTTTGGAAGAATCATTCTTGGATTTGAAAGTTATTTAACTCGTTTTACTGACTGGGTTTCAGGATTGTTAAATTGGTGTTTAGACCATTATATTAAAACTATCGCGGTTGTTTTAGTATTGTTCTTTGGTTCGACCATCGGATTAATGGGTGGTGGATTTATTGGAGGAGAATTCTTCGCAGCATCTGATAGTGGTGAATTTTTAGTTCAAATTGAAATGCCAAAAGACGCTTCGTTAGAACAAACCAACTTTATGACGCAAAAAGCAGAAGCTTTCTTGAAAAATGAAGAATACGTTCACAGTCAAATTACCACTATTGGTCAAACCAGTGAAGGTTTAGGGGCTTCTCAAGCAACTGCTTACAAATCGGAAATTAACGTAAAAATGGTTGGTTTAGACAAACGTGATGAACCAGCAAACGTTTATGCTGCCAAAACAAAACGTAAATTAGAAAAAATCTTAGTTGGAGCAAAAGTTAAAACGGTTCCAGTAGGTATTTTAGGAACTGCTGAAGATGCTACTTTAGGTTTAATCGTTACAGGTCCGAATGTAGAAACAGCTATGGCATTTGCAAAAGCTGCTGAAAAAGAATTACGCACGATTCCTGGAGCAACAGAAATTGAATTATCAGTTGAAGATGGAAATCCAGAAGTAAACGTTCAAGTGGATAGAGATAAAATGGCTGCGCTTGGTTTAAGTTTACAAACTGTAGGTATGACGATGCAAACCGCATTTAGTGGAAACACTGATGGTAAATTTAGAGCTGGTGAATACGAATACGACATCAACATTAAATATAATGCATTCGACAGAAAAAGTATTGCCGATGTAAGTAACTTAATTTTCATTAACGAAAGAGGCGAACAAATTAAATTAATTCAATTTGCAACCGTTTCTGAAAGTTCTGGTCCAAGTGAATTAGAACGTAGAGACAAATCAGCATCGGTAACTGTAAAAGGTCAAAATGTGGGAGTTGCTTCGGGAACTATTGTATCGCAATGGCAAGAAAAAATTGATAAATTAGAAAAACCAACCGGTGTAGATTACATTTGGGGTGGTGATATGGAAAATCAATCAGAAGGTTTTGGAACACTTGGAATTGCTTTATTAGCAGCTATTATCCTGGTTTACCTTGTAATGGTTTCGTTATACGACAGTTTTGTGCATCCATTTGTAGTATTGTTTGCGATTCCGCTTTCGTTTATTGGAGCTATGTTAGCTTTAGCTTTAACAAATAATACTTTGAATATTTTCACCATCTTAGGTATCATCATGCTAATTGGTCTGGTGTGTAAAAATGCGATTATGTTGGTGGATTATACCAATCAAAGACGTAAAGCTGGAGAAAGTATTAGAACCGCATTAATTCAAGCAAATCATGCAAGGTTACGTCCAATTTTAATGACTACGATTGCGATGGTATTTGGTATGTTCCCAATTGCATTAGCTTCTGGAGCTGGAGCAGAATGGAAAAACGGTTTGGCTTGGGTAATTATTGGTGGATTAATTTCATCATTATTCTTAACCTTAATTGTGGTTCCTGTAATCTATGAAATCATGGAGAAAATAATCGCTAAGTTCTCTAAAGGAGAAAAAACAGATTATGAAGCTGAAATGGTTGCCGATTATGTTCACACAGAATTAAGTGAAGACGGTTTTAACCCAAAACATACTTTATAAGATTTAAATCTTTTATTTTAAAAAAACAGCTGCGATTTGTAGCTGTTTTTTTTGTTTTCAAAACAAAAACATTCAAATTACAAATGTACCTTTGCAAAAAAACAAATGAAAGACAAAATTTTACAAAAATCAACCGACATGTTTTTGAGACTTGGTTTCAAAAGCATTACAATGGATGATATTGCTTGCGAAATGTGTATTTCAAAAAAAACAATTTATAAATACTTCTCCAATAAAGACTTACTGATTGAAGAAAGTGTTCAAATGGTTCATAAGGAAGTACATGAAACAATCACTAAAATTGTATCTCAAAACTTTAATGCCATTGAAGAAAATTTCGAAATCAGGAGAATGTTCAAAGAAATGTTCAAATCTGCTGAATCATCACCAATATATCAGTTAAAAAAACACTATCCAGAAATTTACGAAAAAGTTTTAACCATGCAAGTTAGTGTTTGTGAAGAATGTTTTCGAGACAATATTATTAAAGGAATCAACGAAGGTTTGTACCGAAAAGATTTAGATATTGAAAATTATGTGAAGTTTTATTACACTCTAATTTTTAGTATTAACGAAAACACTATGCTTGAAAAAGATGCTCAAGAATTAGAATTAAAAGCCTTAGAATACCACATAAGAGCCATGGCTACATTAACCGGTATAAAAGAACTTGAAAAACAAATACTGAATCATTAATTAAAAATCAATAATCATTAAATGAAACAAAAACTAATACTAACCTTATTGTTCGTTTCGCTTTTCTTGAAAGCTCAAGATAAAAAAGAAACCTATAGCTTTACCTTGCAACAAGCAATTGATCATGCTATTGAAAACAACTACAGTTCAATTAATGCAAAACGTGATATTGAAGCTGCTAAACAAAAAAAATGGGAAACCACTGCTTCTGGGCTGCCACAAATTACCAGTAATTTACAATATTTAAATAATCTTGACTTTCAAGTACAAGGGGTTTCTGGGAATGCATTTAATCCTGGTGGCGATCCTGATGAAATTTCAACTATTGCCTTTGGAACAAAACACAGCGCAAATGCTTCTGCAACACTAAACCAATTGATTTTTGATGGTTCATATATTGTAGGATTGCAATCGGCTAAAGTGTATTTGCAAATTTCTCAAAATGCAAAAGAAAAAACCGATTTAGAAATCAAAGAAATAGTTACGAATGCATACGGAAATGTACTGCTAGCAAGAGAAAGTGTTTTAATCTTAGAAAAAAATAAAACCACTTTAGAAAAAACATTATTTGAAACTAGCGAAACTTTTAAAAACGGTTTAACTGAAGAAGAAAACGTAGAGCAACTTCAAATTACATTAACGCAATTGAAAAGTTCTTTGTCGAATGCCCAAAAAAGATCCGAAATTGCACTGAATCTACTAAAAATTTCTATGGGAATCGACATCAATAACGATGTTACTCTTACAGAAAAATTAGACGATTTAGCGCTTAAAAATGTTGATTTAGCTGTGCTTGCGGAAGAATTTAATTCTCAAAATTCTATTGATTATAAAATCCAACAAAACAATGAAGAATCGAAACGTTTGTTATTAAAATTAGAGCGTTTTAGAGCATTGCCAACAGTTGGAGCGCAATTGAATTATGGTGCCAATACATTTTCTAATGAATTTGATATTATATCAACACAACAAAAATGGTATAATTACTCCAATTTTGGTGTAAATGTAAGTTTGCCAATATTTAGTAGTTTTAGAGATAGAGCTAGAACCCAACAAGCTAAAATTGCTTTTGAACAAGCTAAAACACAACTTACCGAAACAGAACAACGTTTAAAACTTCAATTTCAACAAGCTAAAACCGATTACGAATACAGTATTGAGCAATATTCAGCATCAAAAAGTAATTTAAAATTAGCCGAAAGAATTGAAGGTAAACAACAAATAAAATTCAAAGAAGGACTTTCTACAAGTTTTGAATTTACTGAAGCACAACGTCAATTATACACAGCACAACAAGATTATTTACAAGCTATGATTGATGTTTTAAACAAAAAAGCAACTTTAGACAAACTAACCAATAAAAAATAAAAATACGTAATGAAAAAAATACTATACATCAGTTTATTAGGTTTACTAATTACTTCTTGTGGAGGTGATTCAAAAAACGCTTCTGTAGACAAAGCAATTGAATCAAAGAATTTAACAACAATCAAAACTACAAGAGCAGAAATTCAAAAACAATATGATGCTATTGGAGCCGAATTAGCAAAACTTGATTTGGCTATTGCCGAATTAGACACGCTAAAAAAATCAGCAATTGTTACAACTGCAATTGTTAACGACACCATTTTCACGCATTATATTGACATTCAAGGAAATGTGGATACCAAACAAAACCTTATAATTTACCCAGAATATTCGGGAGTATTGACTCAAGTTTATGTAAAATCAGGGCAAAAAGTAAATAAAGGGCAAATTTTAGCACGAATTGACGATGGTGGTTTAAGCAATCAATTGGCACAGATGGAAACACAAGCTACATTGGCAAAAACTACATTTGAAAGACAAAAAAATCTTTGGGATAAAAAAATTGGTTCAGAAATTCAATTTTTACAAGCAAAAACCAATTACGAAGCACAAATGAAAGCGGTTGCCCAAATGAGAGCCCAACTAGGAAAAACAATTGTGAAAGCACCTTTTAGCGGTGTTATTGATGAAGTAATTACTGAAAAAGGTCAGGTAGTTGGTCCAGGTCAACAGTTAATGCGAATCGTAAATTTATCTGACATGTATGTTTCTGCAAATGTTCCTGAAAGTTTCATTGGGAAAATTAAAAATGGAGCAATCGTAGATGTTGAAGTAAAATCTACTGGTAAAATATATAAAGGAAAAGTGAGACAAATTGGAAATTACATCAATCCAAACAATAGAAACTTTAGTATTGAAGTAGCTGTTCCAAATTCAGATAATTTATTACGTCCAAATCAAGTAGCTGTTTTAAAAATCGAAGACTACAAAAAACCAAATGCGATTTTAGTTCCTGAAAGTATTGTTACTGAAAATGCAGTTGGCGAAAAAATTATTTATACTGTTGATACTTCTGGAAAAGAACCAAAAGCAATCAAAAAAACCATCGTAGTAGGTTTAACTTCTGGTGCAAATATTGAAGTAAAATCGGGATTAAATAAAGGAGAACAAATCATTATTGAAGGCGCAAGAAGTGTTCAAAATGGCGATGTTGTTGAAATTTTAAAAAAATAAGTACTAAAAAATTATTGGTATGAGTAACAAAATAACCAAAAGCTTCGGAATTTCAACATGGGCCATTAATAATAAAATGACCGTGTATGTAATTACAGCTATTATCTTGATAGGCGGATTAATTTCCTACTATTCAATGCCTCGTGAAGATTTCCCTGAAATTATTGAAACTAAAATCTACGTTAGTTCTATCAATCCAGGAAATGCGGCTGAAGATGTTGAAAAACTAATCACTAAACCTTTAGAAGAAGAGTTTAACAATATATCAGGTGTCACTAAAATTACCTCAAACACACTTCAAGATTATTCTATGATTTTAGTGGAGTTTGATGAAGATATCTCGGTTGATGCAGCCAAACAAAAAGTAAAAGACAAAGTAGATTTAGTAAAATCTGAAACTGATTGGCCAACAATGCCAGGAGGCGAAAAGGTGGAACCAAACGTTTTCGATTTAAACATTGCGGAAGAACAACCTATCTTAAATATTAATTTATCGGGCGATTTACCTTTAGATAAATTAAAAGATTATGCCGAATATTTAGAAGATAAAATCGAAAGATTACCACAAATTAAAGAAGCAGCTATTCGTGGCGCACAAGAAAAAGAAGTGGAAATCGCTGTAGATATTTATAAAATGACGGCTGCTCAAGTCAGTTTTGATGATATTATCGGAGCTGTTTCAAGAGAAAACACAACTATTTCAGGTGGAAATGTAGTAAATAACGGCATCAAGAAAAACATTCGTGTAGTAGGAGAAATTGAAAATCCTGCCGAATTGGAAGACGTTGTGGTTAAAAAACAAGATGGAGTCGTGTATCTTAAAGATATTGCAACCATTAAGTTTCAACCTAAAGAAGCTACAACACATGCCAGAGAATATGGTAATGCCGTAGTAATGTTAGATGTAAAAAAACGTAGCGGTAAAAACATGATTGAAGCTACAGAAAGCATCAAACAAATCGTGAAAGAAGCGCAAGACAATTATTTTCCATCGAATTTAAAAATTTCTATGGCAAATGATCAATCTTCAAGAACCATTAACCAAGTAGATGATTTGGTAAACAACATCATTTTTGGAGTGTTACTTGTTGTAGGTGTTTTGATGTTTTTCTTAGGATTTAGAAGTGCACTTTTCGTAGGTTTTGCAATCCCGCTTTCTATGTTTATGTCGTACATTATTTTAGCTTCATTTGGAGTAACTTTAAATACGATGGTATTATTTGCCTTAGTAATGGGACTCGGAATGCTAGTTGATAACGGAATTGTAGTAGTAGAAAACGTACATTCGTTGATGAGTCAAGGCTTAACAAGAAAACAAGCCGCTATTGAAGGAGTTGGAGAAATTGCTTGGCCTATTATTGCTTCAACAGCCACTACTTTAGCTGCCTTTTTCCCATTAGGATTATGGCCTGGAACTATGGGTAAATTCATGATTTATTTCCCAATGACACTTTCTGTTGTATTGTTTTCATCATTGTTTGTTGCATTAGTTATCAATGCACTTATTAATGCCGAATTTATGCAATTGGAAGAGAAAGAAATGTCTCAAAAAACATTAATTCGTTTGAGTAGCATTGTTGGAGGAATAGGAATAATTTTAGTAATTCTTGGTTTTTCAACCAGCACAGATGGTTTAAAAGGAATTGGAAATTTAATGGTTTTCTTTGCCGTAATGCTTTGGATTTACAAATATTATTTAGCAAGAGCTCAAAAATATTTTATGGAAGTTTCATTAGTTAAACTTGAAAATTTTTACAAAAAATCCCTGATTTATGTTTTGAGTGGTAAAAGACCTTATTATTTCTTATTTGGAACAGTTGGTTTATTAATTTTCTCATTTATTTTAGTGGGAATTGCCCAGCCAAAAGTATTATTCTTTCCTGAGAATCAACCTAATCAAATTATAACGTATATCGAATTCCCTGAAGGAACCGATATTGCTAAAACCAATGCTTTTACAAAAGAAATTGAGAAAAAAGTATATGCTGTAGCCAATAAATATACCGATGAAGAGAATTTTAACTTTATGGTTGAATCTGGTGTAGCACAAGTTGGTGAAGGTGCTGGAAATCCTCAAACTGATGGCGCTTCGCAAAATGAAATGCCACACAGAGGAAAAATCACACTTTCAATGCGTGAGTTCAAATTCAGAAAAGGTTTAAACAGTAGTGACTTGATGAATGAAATTCGCGCAGCTGTTAAAGGTTACCCTGGAGTATCTATTGTAGTAGATAAAGATCAAAATGGTCCTCCGTCTGGATATAAAATCAATATTGAAATTTCTGGTGAAAATTATAACGACATGTTAATTGAAGCTGAAAAAGTAAAAGATTTTATCAACTCAAAAAATATTGCCGGAATTGAAGAATTAAAACTAGATGTTAATAAATCAAAACCTGGTTTAGAAGTAATTGTTGATAGAAAAGTAGCGGGACAACTAGGTGTTTCAACAGCTCAAGTAGGACAAACATTACGTCGTTCTGTATACGGAGAAAAAATTTCTACTTATAAAGAAGATAAAGATGATTTTGAAATTAATGTGCGTTTCAACGAAGATTTAAAAAATGATAACAGTGCTATTTTTAATCAACCTGTAACGTTTAGAGACCAAGCTTCTGGAAGATTACAACAAGTTCCAATTGCTGCTTTGGTAGAAAAAACAAATACTTCTTCATTCAATACTATTAAACGTAAAAACTTAAAACGAGTAATTACAGTATATTCAAATGTATTAGAAGGTTATAATGCCAATGAAATTGTAGGTGCTTTGAAAAAAGAAATGGCAACTTATAAAATGCCAAAAGACACTAATTTCGCTTTTACTGGTGAACAAGAAGAACAAGAAAAAAACTCTTCGTTCTTATTTAAAGCTTTGTTAATTGCAATGGGAGGAATTATTTTGGTAATGGTAGCTCAGTTCAATTCGATTTCAAAACCAGCTATTATTATGTTTACTGTAATATTGAGTTTTATTGGAGTTTTCCTTGGATTGGTTATTTTTAGAGACGATTTCGTAATTATTATGACGATGATGGGAATTATTTCGCTTGCAGGAATTGTAGTAAACAACGGAATTGTATTAATAGATTACACCCAATTATTATTAGACCGAAAAGCAGCCGAATTAGGTTTAGAAGAAGGCGCAATCTTAAGTAAACAAGATTATTTTGATGCTATAGTTGAAGGAGGTCGTTCAAGATTACGTCCAGTATTGTTAACGGCTATTACAACTGTTTTAGGTTTAATCCCATTAGCAATTGGTTTAAATATCGACTTCTTCGGATTATTTATCAACTACAACCCTAATATTTATATGGGTGGAGACAACGTAATTTTCTGGGGACCTTTAGCTAAGACGGTTATTTACGGATTAATATTTGCAACATTCCTTACGTTGATTATTGTTCCAGTGATGTTCTTCTTATTAAACAGAATGAAAATCAAAATTAAGAACCGAAAAAACAAAGAAACTGAAATCCTACCATCAGTATAAAACAAAAAAGTCCCGATTAAATCGGGACTTTTTTTATACTTTAAATTGAATTAGTTTTTTACTAAAACATCTTTTGACCATTTTTTAACTTCAGCAATTCTGCTTTCAGAAAAATCTACTTCGTTTAATGAAGTTTCATTCCAGAAAAACCATTTTCCTACTTTATTTCCGTTTACATATTCTCCAATGGCTTGTTTTGTACCATCTTCATTGTATGCCATCCACTTTCCGTTTGGTTTTCCATTTAAATAATTACCTTCTTGCTTTATTTGACCATTATCATAATAAAAAGTAGCTTTAACTTCTTGACCTACAACTTCATATTTTGGTTTTACCTCTTGTGCAAATGTTAGACTTGTTACTAACATTATCCCTGCAATCAATACATTTTTCATCGTCTTTTCTTTTAATAGGTTAATATTATAATAACAAATATAAAAACTTTTTTACAATAAAAAAACTTTTACTTAACAATTTGGTAACATTGAATAAAAACTTAACATTAAAAAAGCCAATGCTTACACATTGGCTTTCAAATTATTAATCTTTGTTTACTTTAAAAGACTATCTAACAATTCTGTCAATTGTGGTGAAGAAGGTCTTGCAGCATCAGCTTTAATAACTTTTCCATTCGGATCAATCAATAAAAATCTTGGAATTGAATCAATCCCAAATGCTTTGATAAAATCTGAATTCCAGTTTTTATCAGCAAACAATTGAATACCTCCTAATTGTTTTTCAGTTACAAATTTTTTCCATTTTTCATGGTCTTTGTCAACATCAACTGAAATACTTACAAATTCAATGTTTTTACCATGGTACTTTTCTTCCACTTTCTTTAAATGAGGAATTTCAGCTCTACATGGCCCACACCAAGTTGCCCAAACGTCGATGTAAACATATTTCCCTCTTAAATCTTCTAACTTCGTTTTTCCTCCTTTATGATTTTCATAATCAAAACTTGGTGAAGCAATTCCTTCTAATTTTTTTGCCGCTAACTTTTGATTATAATATTCTAAAAGCATTTTTGATTCCATTGGAATAGATGGTTTTAAAAATCCTACTAATTTTTCATCTAAACCACTACCTTCTAATTTTGATAAATCATTATTGCTTTTTTTATCTAAAGCTGATTTAAATGTTGCTTCATCTTTCTGTAAAAGATCTTCAAGTTCTTTTTCAAAATTTTCATCGGAAAGCGCCTTTTGAGCTAAGAAATTATTCTCTTTAGATCCTTTACCTGAATAAACAATAGACTCATCAAACTCTTTTGCGTCCATTGTTAATTTTAAATTATATCCATTTTTCAAAAATAATGTGGTTGATTCTGAACCATCAAAAAACTGATACAAACCTGTAGCCACATCAAATGAATCCTGAAATTCTCCTTTATTATTAATTTTAATAGTTTTTGTAAAGTTTCTACCCGAACGAATTACAATTGAATCTGAATTTCTGTTGGCAATTTTTGCAGTAAATGTGACCTTCTCTTCTGCCTTTTGTGCATAAGTTGAAACTACTGAAAATAGCAACAATGTTAATAGTTTTTTCATGTTTTTTGGATTAAAATATTTCTGTTATCAAATCTAATAAATTTAGACTTAAAAAATTAATATTTGTTACTACATTTGCATAAAATTTTTCAAAATGTACAGAAGTCATAACTGTGGCGAATTAAACGCATCACATATTAATACAGAAGTTACCCTTGCAGGTTGGGTTCAAAAATCGAGAGATAAAGGATTTATGATTTGGGTTGATTTACGTGACCGTTATGGTATCACGCAATTAATCTTTGATGAACAAAGAACCGACAAAGCCGTTATTGAAAAGGCAAAATCTTTAGGAAGAGAATTTGTAATTCAAATCAAAGGAACAGTTATTGAGCGTGTTTCTAAAAACCCAAATATGGCAACTGGTGACGTTGAAATTTTAGTTACCGAATTATCTATTTTAAACGAAGCACAATTGCCTCCATTTACTATCGAAGACGAAACCGATGGTGGTGAAGATATTCGTATGAAATATCGTTATTTAGATATCAGAAGAAATCCGGTTAAAAACAACTTATTGTTTCGTCATAAAGTATCTATGGAAGTTAGAAAATATCTATCTGACCAAGGTTTTTGTGATGTTGAAACGCCATATTTAATTAAATCTACTCCAGAAGGTGCACGTGACTTCGTAGTACCAAGTAGAATGAATGAAGGACAGTTTTATGCACTTCCACAATCCCCACAAACCTTCAAACAGTTATTGATGGTAGGTGGAATGGATAAATATTTCCAAATTGTGAAATGTTTCCGTGATGAAGATTTGCGTGCTGACCGTCAACCTGAGTTTACACAAATCGACTGTGAAATGGCATTCGTTGAGCAAGAAGATATTTTAGATATGTTTGAAGGTTTAACGCGTTATTTACTAAAAGAAATCAAAGGAATTGAAGTAGACAAATTCCCAAGAATTACTTACGATTACGCAATGAAAACTTACGGTAACGACAAACCAGACATTCGTTTTGAAATGAAATTTGGCGAGTTGAATGCTGTAGCCCAACATAAAGATTTCCCAGTATTCAATTCAGCTGAATTGGTTGTCGGAATTGCAGCACCAGGTTGCGCAAATTATACAAGAAAAGAAATCGATGCTTTAATTGATTGGGTAAAACGCCCTCAAGTTGGAGCTTCGGGAATGGTATATGTAAAATGTGAAGAAGATGGCACTTTCAAATCATCAGTGGATAAATTCTATGATCAAGAAGATTTGAAAAAATGGGCAGAAATTACCAACGCTAAACCAGGTGATTTAATTTTAGTATTATCAGGAAAAGCAGATAAGACAAGAACACAATTATCGGCTCTTCGTATGGAAGTGGCTACTCGTTTAGGTTTGAGAAAATCTGACGAATTTGCACCATTATGGGTGGTTGATTTTCCATTATTAGAATGGGATGAAGAAAGCGGAAGATATCACGCAATGCACCACCCGTTTACTTCTCCAAAACCAGAAGACATGGCATTAATTGAAACCGAACCAGGAAAAGTTCGTGCTAATGCATATGATATGGTATTAAACGGGAACGAAATTGGTGGAGGTTCTATTCGTATTCACGATAGAGATTTACAAAGCAGAATGTTTGATTTGTTAGGTTTCAGCAAAGAAGAAGCGCAAGCGCAGTTTGGATTCTTAATGAGTGCTTTCGAATTTGGAGCACCACCACACGGAGGTTTAGCTTTCGGTTTGGATAGATTAGTTTCTATTTTAGGTGGACAAGAAACGATTCGTGATTTTATTGCTTTCCCTAAAAACAACTCAGGAAGAGATGTAATGATTGATGCGCCTTCAACCATTGATGAAGCACAATTACAAGAATTACATATTAAATTAAGATAAAATGAAAAAGATTCTAATTGGTCTTATCGCAATCATTGCTTGCCTAATTTCTTTTGGATATTTCCAAAAAAATAACGGCTTAAATGGCGATAAATGGATTGGAATTGGAATTTTATTAGTTGCTTTCATTTTAATGCCATTGTTTTTATATTCAAGATTTAAGAACAAAGAAACGAGAGAAAGAATGCTAAACATAAGTTCAAAGAAAAAAGAAGACACTGATAATCAGTAATTTTGAAATATTTTTAACTTTTTCTTGTTCGTGTCAGAAATAAGTATATCTTTGACTATTATTAATTTTTTTATATTACAAAAATGCGCACAGGCAAAGTTAAATTCTTCAAT
>Ga0209373_10002447_pt1 | contig 18678 bp, 24 predicted proteins | sample Higcelweek5metaG_FD_187173 | JGI IMG/M metagenome (GOLD analysis project Ga0209373, IMG submission 187173) | Freshwater pond sediment microbial communities from the University of Edinburgh, under environmental carbon perturbations - High... | ecosystem: Environmental > Aquatic > Freshwater >... | reverse complement strand
ATGGCTGTGCTATTATTGCGGAGACTGCTCTACCAGCTGCCCGCGACAGGCAGATCCGGGTAACCTGATGATGTCGCTGCGCCGCTGGTTGATGTCGAAATACGACTGGACCGGACTTTCAGGACTTCTGTATCGTCACATGAGCGCGTACATTGTTGCTTTTATACTCGTCGTCGGTGGAATTGTCGGCGCATATATGAGTGATGTATTCACACAGGAAGAATGGCTTCACTACGGACATCTGTTCGAAATGCTCGCTATTGCAGCCATCTTCGTGGTTATTTTACTACCGAATATTATCCGCATGTGGTTTTTCACCGTTTGGAAACCCACAAAAAAGTTCAACATTCCGCATCACTTAAAAGCGCTTGGTGAATTGCTTGTACACATGTTTACGCAAAAGCGATCACTCGATTGTGCCGAAGAACGTATAGATAAAGTCTGGTATTATGAGCATTTATTGCTGGTATTCAGTTATCTGTCTTTGTTATTCGTAACCGTTTTTCTTGATTGGTTCAGCACCGAAAGCGTGTTTGTAAATGTTTTTGGTTACGTTGTTAGCGGAATCATTTTCATTGTCACCACCGACTTTGTAATTCGCCGCATTCGTAAGCGCAGTGAAAAAAGTAAATTCTCCCATCCATCGGACTGGTTCTTTGTGATCTGGCTGCTTATGATGGGAATTTCCGCATTCGCCGTGCGTGTACTGATCGATACGAACCTGCTTGAAAATACATTTGGCGTATATTTATTTCACCTCACTGTTTTGGTTCAGTGGGCACTCATCATTGTCCCCTTCGGCAAATGGACCCATTTTCTGTACCGCTCATTCGCCATGTATTTTGAAAAAGTGAAATCGTTTTCGCGGCCGATCGGAAAGAAAAAATAAAGATTCAAAAAAACTTAATGTCAAAAAAAAAGAGACCAAAATGGTCTCTTTTTTTGTAAAGGAACCAATCAAACAAGTTCTGTTGCAATTCTTTCAAAGGAATCAATAATGCTTTTATCCGTCTGTTGGAAAACACATTGTCCTTTTTCAGCAGCATCGCCAACTTCGGCAACCAGTGGAATTTGCCCAAGTAGTTTTACATGACATTCCTCTGCAAGTCTTTGTCCACCACCTGATCCAAAAATAAAATATTTTTCATCCGGATGATTGGCCGGTGTAAACCACGACATATTCTCAATTACACCAAGGACAGGAATATTCAAATCAGGATTCTGAAACATGGATGCAGCTTTGCGAGCGTCATTCAAAGCTATTTCCTGCGGAGTCGTTACTAAAACAACACCATGAATATTCAGCTTTTGAATAGCTGTGAGTTGAATATCACCTGTTCCGGGTGGAAAATCAATAATCATAAAATCAATTTTTCCCCATTGCGAAAATTCCAGCAATTGGGTGAATGCATTTGCTACCATTGGGCCACGCCAGATGAGTCCCTGGTTATTTTCAATAAAAAACCCAATTGACATGATTTTGACACCATATTTTTCAACAGGCAAAATAATTTGCTTCCCGTCAATTTCATTCGCCAATGGTTTTTCATTTTCAATTCCAAACATTCGGGGAATCGATGGTCCATAAATATCAGCGTCAACCAATGCCACTTTATTTCCTTGCCGAGCCAGTGCCACTGCGAGATTGGCCGATACGGTTGATTTTCCTACTCCGCCTTTTCCTGAAGCGACAATTATAATTTTTGACACATCGGGCAATGAAATTTTTTCAAAAGCATCCATTACATTTCAATTATTTCGTGAGTAATATTTACACCCGCCTGCGTGTACAAAACACCGACAGGGCATGTTTTTTCGGTGGTTTCGTAGCATTTTTCAATCTTTATAATTTCTTCTTTCGATTGAATTTTTAAAACGATATGCACATCTGTGATGGTTGGTGCACCATCGGCCTGATTTGCATTTACTTCGACATCGAGTTTTTCGAATTTAATGCGCATTTTCTGAGCAACCATTGCGAATATTGTTCCCACACAGCCACTAAGCGACATTACGCATAATTCAAGTGCCGTAGGGCCATTGTTGCTGCCGCCTTTTGCTTCGGGTAAATCTACAACGGTGCTGTGATTGCGGCCATTGTCAACAACGGACTGAAATTGTTTAGTCCAGAGAGAATTTGATTTCATTGTTGTATTTTAAAGGATTTCAAGTGCATTTTTCAAATCGGAAATGATATCGTCAACATCTTCAATGCCGACAGAGAAACGGACCAGATCATCCGTAATTCCGGCTGCAAGTTTGTTTTCTTTACTAACCGCTGCATGGGTCATTGAAGCAGGATGCTGAATCAGTGTTTCGACACCGCCCAACGAAACAGCCAACATGGCAAGATGAACATTGTCCATTAGTTTTTTCCCGGCATCATAGCCACCTTTCAACCCAAAACTCATCATTGAACCAAAGCCACTCATCTGCGATTTGGCAAGTTCATACTGCGGATGATTTTTTAATCCGGGATATCTGATCCACGCAACTTTGGGGTGTGTCTGCAGAAATTCAGCAATTTTCATTGCATTTTCCTGAGCCCTGTCGATTCTGATTGAAAGAGTTTTCACTCCACGCAAAACCATAAATGCCTGCGTAGGATCCATATTGCTACCCAGATAAACCATCGAATGTCGGATTTTCTTGTAGATTTCGGGGTCTTTTGCCACGATTATTCCGCCAACAATATCAGCATGTCCATTGATGAATTTAGTGACTGAGTGCAATACTACATCAGCGCCCAAATCAAGAGGCTTCTGCAAATATGGAGAACAGAATGTGTTATCAACAACAAGAATGAGGTTGTGTTGTTTTGCAATTACCGCACACGCTGCTATGTCCGTAATATCCATGGTAGGATTGGCTGGTGTTTCGATATACAGAACTTTTGTGTTGGGTTTGATCGCGGCTAAAACATTCTCCGTTTTGCTTGTGTTTACAAAACTGGCTTCGACATTGAATCGTGAGAAGTCTTGTTCGAGAAGTCCTCTGGCAGGTCCATATACTGCATCTGAACTCACAATATGACTTCCTGCATTCAATAGAGCCATGTAAACAGCGCTAATAGCGCCCATTCCCGAGCTGGTGGCAATTCCGTTATAGCCATTTTCAAGTTCAGCAATATTGTGCTCAAGTGCGTTGATGGTTGGATTTCCAATGCGGGTGTAAATATACCCGTCGCTCTTCCCTGCAAAGCAATCAGCCCCATGTTGGGCGTTCTTGAATCTGAATGTCGAAGTCTGATAAATGGGAACCGATGCACTTCCAAATTCATCTTCGAATGCACCTGCATGCACGAGTTTTGTGTTGAAACCTTTGTCTGTTGTTTTCATTATTCTGTTTTTTCTGATTTCAGACCTGCAGATTAGCTGGTTTTACCGGCTGTCCGAGATCTTCGTTGTTAATTCCTTTGTATTTGGCTTCTGCATTATACCGAATCCCTAATTTATCCATCAATGGTTCGACAGATACCTGATGCACCTGCAAACCAATATCCCATGGATCATATCCTAAAAGCAAGCCCGCCAATTCCTCGTAAGTCAGAACAGGAATTCCCATTCCGTTTTCGCCATAAGTAATGCCTTCCATTTCGGCAATCACATATTGCCAGCGATCGAGAAAATAGGTACAACCCGGGCAATTGGCAATGATGCAATCGGGCTTGTATGGCTGCATCGAGTCGAATTTTATTTTTGAATTGGCAACAGAATACCCCCGGTTCGATTTCAGCAGATATTGTCTGAATCCAAATCCGCAGCAATGGCGACGTTCAGGATAATCGACCTGAGCCCCGCCCCATGCATCAATCATTCCGGCAAGAACATAAGGAAATTCTGCACCACCTACACCCTTTTCAGGGAAAATTTTTGCATAGTGACAGCCCACATGATCCACTACTTTCAATTGCTCACCGGTCTGTTTATTCAGCAATCTATAAGTTGCCTTTGCGGCAATCTCATTGCGGAATTTATAAATCAGATCGCTGGTATGTGCTATATTTCTCGGAATTTCAAATGACATTCCAGTTGTTCGTTTTAAAATTTCACGCGCTTCTTTTTCCTTTTCAGGAAATTGTTTCCATGTTTCAATCACTTCGGAATAAATTCCAAACGACGTTACACAGGAGCATACGAAATTTTCAAATCCGGCCTCTGTCATCAATGCAAACTGCCGCGCCACAACGGTCATGGTTGTTTCGAAAGGAATCACCCCCGAATGATAGGCAATGCCTGTGCATGTGGTCTGACGCGGATCGTCGAAAATATTTTTACCTACATCATTGCGGATTATTTTCATGAAAAGATCTTCAGCTGCAGGAAAGAAATTCTGCCGGATGCAGCTTCGGGCCAGATAGTAATTGTCATTGGCGATTTCTTTCTGATGCTTTTCCCAGTTTTCGTTTTTCTGATATTTCATTTTGTATTCTCCCTTCTATTCACCGTTGTATGTTTTATTGAAATATTCATCGTGACCACTACTGAATTCAATTCCATGTTCCGCGGCATAACGAGCCGAAGCTTCTTCAATTTTATTGAAGCGGGCTGTTCCACCCGTAGCATCGAAAATTTTCTGCAAATCTTCAAGCGATTGCTTATCAGTGTTACGCAATGCTCCTGCTTTGTCCTGCTTGTAACTGGCGCCCAGTCTTTGCAACACATCGGCCCTGTTATCACGCATCCACTGCCAGACCGGTCCCTGCTCGGGATACATTTCGTTGGTGACTTCATCAATATACACACAATAGCCATATTCAAGAATATGATCTCCTACCGTGCGCTTGATGGCGAGCTGCCTGCGACCTTGTTCGCTATGCATGAAATATCCGGTTTCGACCGACAACGCCCGCAATGCCTGAATAATGTAGCAAGGCACATTGTCGCGCGGGCAGCGTGTTTTGCACGATAAGCACTCGCCGCAACGCCAGATATCATCTTTTTTTAAAAGCTCTTCGAGATCTTTTTCATTTTCTTTCTGAACCAGATCGACAATCTGCCGCGGATCGTAATCACTCACTGCTGCGGCAGGACAAACAGCCGTGCAGGTACCGCAATTGATGCAGGCTTTCATGCCTTCCTGATAGCGAATATCCTTTTTCAGTTCATCGTATAGTTTCATAGTCAATCAATTTTATCAACAATACGGATAGCGCCAGTAACACAGACAGTCACACATTGACCGCACAAATCGCACAGGTCAGGATCGCATACAAACCGTGTCGGCTTGCAGGGAACATCCATCGAGGTGCAATACTTCACACAACGTGCACAACTGTAATTGGTCACACGGCTGATAGCGCGTTTTTTGCATACGTTGTAACACAATCCACAATTGGTACACAAATGACAATCAATATGTACTTCCTTTTTCCCTACCAGGGTTTCACGTTCTTTCATAATCCTGATTTAAAATTCTATTCCTTTGCGGGCTTCGATCCCTCGGGAGTAATAATGTTTTCTTTCAATCATTTCAGTTACCAGATCGGCTATTTCAAAAAGCTGCTCCGGGGCATTGCGACCGGTCAAAACAATTTCCATTTCATCGGGTTTTTGCAGCAACATAGCAATCACTTCGTCAAGCGGAATTAATTTGTAATACAGAGCAATGCAAATTTCATCAAGCACAACCACATCATATTGATTATTGCTGATGATGGCCGATACGCAATTCAAGCCGTTGCGGGCGGCATCAATGTCTTTCTGTACTGGTTTGTTTTTAATAAAACAATCAAGTCCGAACTGATGAATTTCAATTTCAGGAAAATGTTTCAATGAATCCAGTTCAGAATAATGCATCCCTTTGACAAACTGTGCAATATAGGTTTTCTTTCCTGCACCTGCAGCCCGCACGGCAAGACCGATTGCAGCGGTAGTCTTTCCTTTGCCGTTGCCTGTATATAAATGAATATAACCTTTCATGGTTCTGTCAATTTTTTACACATTAAATTTTCTCAAATAAAAAAAATGACCGTCATGCTCAACCTTTGCGATATAGCCCGAACTAATCATTTCAGAAAAAATGACATCCGGCGAAAAAAAAGTTTCGCAGGTGATGGTGTAATACTTTGTAATTCCGACCTGACAGTACATGCAAGAATAGGAACAGAGCTTCCTGGATGGAATGTTGTTTATTCCAAGGCTCTTGCCCAAACGTCGAGATGGTACTGGGCCAAAAGTTATCATGGCTTTGCGTTTTGAATGTATTTCCAAATATTTTCGGTGAGAACAGAAATTTCGGCTTGCGGTGCATACTCAACATAACTTTGACCGTTTACCATTGCTTCTGTAACGATCGGATCGAAAGGCAGCAAGGCAATCGGCACATTATTCAGCTTGCAATACTGTTTAATCTCATTGGAGATTTCCAGATTCAAATCAAATTTATTAATTACCACCATCGCGAAAATTCTGAAATGGGACACTGTTTCCAAAGCCCGCTCCAGATCATGTTTTCCCGATAATGTAGGTTCCGTTACAATAATTACTTTATCTATCCCGGTAATGGTTGAAATAACCGGGCAGCCAATTCCAGGAGGACCGTCATAGAGAACCAGATCATAATGGTTTTTGGCAGCTATTTGTTTTGCTTTCCCGCGAACCAGACTCACCAGCCGCCCCGAATTCTCTTCACCGGGAGCCAAACGCCCATATACCATGTGGCCATAGCGGAACGTACCACTGTACAACCGGCTTTTATTGTTGTCTTTCATGGAGATGGCATGAACCGGACAAATCCGCATACACAAGCGACAACCATCGCAGGTGATTTCAGAAATCATCACTTTTCCATCAGTTTCAGAAATGGCACCAAACCCGCAAAGATCAATGCAGTTGCCGCACTGAGTGCAAACTGAATAATCAATTTCAGCTTTCTGACCCGAAACAAAAACTTCTTCTTCGGTATGCTGTGGCTGAAAAAGTAAATATTGATTGGCTGCGTCCACATCACAATCGGCGAGCAACACATTTTTTGCAATACTGGCTAATGATGCAGCAACACTACTTTTCCCGGTGCCTCCTTTTCCACTTATGATTGCGACTTCCATAACTGCTGTCTGATTTTTTCAAATAATTCAAGAAATCCCCTCTGTTGATCCTCATCAGTCGACGTAATCAAAACACCCGTAGAATAAGCTTTTGCGATGTCACGCGAAAAAGGAATTTCCATCAGCAACGGAATATTTTTTTCTTTCAGATAATCATACACATCTGTATTGCCAATGCCTGACTTGTTTATGATAACACCCAGCATCTTGTTCATCTGGCTCAGCGTTTCAACGGATTGTTTCAGGTCGCTTAATCCAAAAGGCGTTGGTTCGGTTACCAGCACAACAAAGTCAGCCAGATTTGCGGTCTGAATAAACGGACAGGAAGTGCCGGGCGGCGAATCAAGGATAACTATTTGATCGGATTTCGCTTCGGCAATGGCTGCTTTAATCACGTTTACCGAAGAATAAACGCCAATGCGGGTTCTGGCTTCGATAAAACAGCATTGATCATTTATCATGATCTGAGTGACTGAACCCAATGACTTTTGCTTTGCATGAATCGCATTATCGCGGCAGGCAACAAAACAAGCACCACAGCCATGACACAATTCCTCCATCACACTGATGACCTTGAGCGATGGTACATGAAAAATGGCATTGTAAGAACAATACTCATGGCAGCGGCCGCAATGCGTACACGAAGATTCATCAATCACAGGCACATTCAGAAAAACATTGGTGGTTTTTTGGAGTGTGCCATGTAAAAACAAATGTACATTGGGTTCTTCGGCATCGCAATCAACAATGGTAGCTGGAATGTTTGCATGCTGCAAGGCATTAAACAAATTGGTGGAAACAAATGTTTTACCTGTACCACCTTTGCCACTTGCGATGGCAATTTTTATATTCTTACTCAAATCAATCATATTCCAAGCGAGTCTTCTCATCGCATAAAGTAGGCTCTATAAGCCGCTTCCATGAATTGTTGTTCCATGTGCCCAATGCCTGATGTGTAAGAAAATATTTTTGCGGAATCGGATGTGTTCCAACTACGACTTTCAATCCGTATTTCTCAGTAATGAATTTTTCGAAATATTCAATATTGCGGCAAGGCGGGTAACCAACCAGCATTCCGGTTGCCAGATGCACATGCGTCACACCGTTCTTTTTCATTTCGGCAGGAGCATATTCAATATTTCCGCCCGGACACCCATCACACGTTGTGTATGCAGCAATTTCAGCATCCTGGTTTTTATAAATTGAAAAAGCTCCTTCGCGTTTTTGCAGCGATCTGAAACATTTTCCACCTGCGCAGGTGTGATAGCGGTTGCAAATAATAATGCCAACCTTAATCTTTTCCATCATCATGTTTTTTGCGGATTATACACATTTATGCTCCCTTTTTCAACGCTAAGCCGTTCGGCAATTACATCGCATTTAGCCATCAATAAAAAGAAAATGCGGTTGTCGTTCAGATCGATCAACCCTTCCAGATTGCCCTGCCCTTTAGAAATAATTAAATCAGCTTTTCTGAATTTCTCGTAAAAATCGACACTGCAGCTGCTAAGAACCGTAGAAGGATTTCCTGACCCATTTGAAACTACATCAGCAACAAGGCTCATACAAACCGTTTCAGCATCTTCAAGAGTAACATCATTCAGAATGGGTTTGCCTCTTACAGCAAAGGTGACATGGTTGTGCATTATAGTTTCGATGAACAATTTGTCAAAAACTATTTCGCCGGCATTGTCGCCCAGATACAATATGTTTTTTGCAGTTGAAATCCGTGATTTCAGCTCAGCTGAATGATCAATGGCAAACGTTGTTTTCAGTGCTTTATCAATCGTTGTATTAATATCAAAGCTGCTGTGGGCGCCATAATCCATCACGTTGCCGGCAATGGCCAGCTTGAGTGCCATCATGAATGAATCGGCAGAAAGCTGAACCTGCGGTTTTATTGTTTTATATAATTCAAGAGCAATGGCATTGTTCTCTTTTTTCTCAGTAGAAAATGGATCACCTTGTCCGACCAATCGAATAAATTCAGCATTGAGCAACTGCTGAATTTGCGGTGCAGGCAAATGTACATTTTGCTTCCATGCAATATCAAAGAAACAAAAAAAACGATCGCGTGTTTTCTGCTCAACCTCGAATTTGTCAAACAACCTGTTATAGGTTCTCAGAAAACATTGAAGACATCGTTCATCGATGGGTTTTAGGGCGTTAGTGCTTGCAGGCTCCTTCGTGAGGGTGCTCATCATGATTGCAGTAATTGGCGGTCAGGGTAAGTCTGTTTTTCAGAAAATCTTCAACCAGTTCTGTGGCTGATTTGATGGGCGCCCCAACAAAGGCATTAATGTTTTGTTCATTAAAGAGCATGATGGCTTGTTGACCCATTCCACCTGCAATAACATCCGAAACGCCAAATTCAGCTACCCAACGCGGGTATAATCCAGGAACATGCTCAGGAGGAGTTACTTCTTTAAAATCAATAACCCGATCATCTTCTGTGTCAACAATTGCAAAAGTCTGACAATGTCCAAAATGTTCACAGAGCACGCCATTTACCAAAGGAATAGCAAATTTTCTTTTCATTTTATTTCATTTAAAATGGGGAGGTGAAGAGCGGCCTCCCCTGTATTCAAAAACCACTTATGAATCAACCCCGGCCTCTTCTGCCGAAATATCAATAAAACTATTGTTTCCCCTCACGTATTCGCTTCCCTTTCCCATTGCCGCAACCATCCGCTTTGCGGCGTTTTCCAAGACCTTTTCCAAGCTTTTCCAGTTTTTCATTGTCACTCAATTTTCCACACTGACCAAGCTTCCGGCCTGTTCCTGATCCCTTACCGTCGGGCCCTGTTCCATCTAATCGTGGCATAGCAATGATTTTAAGTGTTTTCTCTTTTCAACCAGACTAAATAATTATCAATAACCTCGCTTACAACGCCCGAATATCCCTGATAATCCCTTATACCATGTTGTTTACAGATATTATCTGCATAGTCAGGGAGTTTGTATGCAAGCACAACTGTTACTCCTTTTTGTTGCAATGTCAATGGAATGTTGTTTTTACAATCACATCCTTCCGGAGTGCAAATAATTTCGGTGTCAACAATATTATTTGTTTCATCCACTGTAAAAATGGTGAAAACCTCGCATGAATTCATGAATTCATCCAGAATTTTTCCTGATGTAGGCACTGCAATTTTCATAATGGGGGTCCTCCTTTTTTTTTCAACGTCGGGTTATTAATTTTATAATGTCTTCATTCTTGATTTCTGGATCTTTAATGACAATCATTTGTATTTTCAAACTATCCAATAACGGCTTAATTTTGAAGCCGAATTCTCCGGAAACAATTTTACCAACATTTTTGGATGCTACAAGTTGCACTGAAGCCGGGCCTGCACCTTCTTCCGCGTCCTTATTTGGGTTAGGAATAAATTCAACTGATTTTATTTCAGTATCATAAATTACGAAATATGCACACCGACCAAAACGCTGGTCTATCTTTGATTCCAGTGTATTTCCTGTTGACGAGATGGCTACTTTCATTGTATTGGTTTTGTGTTTTTTCTGAATTTTCGGCCTTTTCTTCTCATGACGATGTTACACGTAGGGCAAATCATATTATTACACGGTTGACCATGCCTGTGCTTTTGTTCAAGTCCGCATTGAGGACATACACAAATGTCATCGCAACTACTTTCCGATGTCAATTCTCCGCTGATTTCCGAATCATATTCTTGAATATTCTTGCTTCCACACAAAGGACAATTTTTAATAATTATGTCCTTTTCAGGATTGTTGAAATTACAATTGCAGGTTCCGCAATTATACCAGTCGGAGTCGAAATAAACTTTACCACCCTCAATGGTTATTGGGCGTCCTTCAACAAATGCTGTAGCCAGTTTCTGCCGTACTGAAGCATAAATGCGCGAATAGGTCGGCCTTGACACATTCATCAACTCCGATGCCTGATCGTGTGTGTACATATCATAATCGCACAATCGTAGCGCCTCATATTCCTCATACAATAAGATGACTGGCGCGGCGACCTTGCCTGACACTTCCGGTCCATAAGGCTTGAAACCCTTTACTGCCGGAGGGTTTGAGACTTTTCTGATTCTTTTAATTCTTGGCATTGAATTTCAATTGAGCATTTGTTCGATACAAAGATAGTGAACATTTGCTCATTTCAAATATTTTATTTTACTTTGTACGAATATTTAACATTATGACCTCAGAAACAACTCAAACCCGTGTGATTTTTCCGGGTGACCTGAATAATCATGAAACATTGTTTGGCGGAAAAGCGCTGATGTGGATGGATGAAGTAGCCTATATCACTGTCTTACGGTATCTGAACCAAAATGCAGTCACCATTGCCGTGAATAAGCTCAATTATTCAAATCCTGTCAAAGCTGGAGACATCATTGAAATAAGTGGCAAAGTAACACAGACAGGCAGTGTGAAAATAACTGTTCATGTCGAGATTTACAAGGAAATTGTAACAACAGGAGAAAAGGTAAAAGCCATTGATGCCGATTTTATTTTCGCACCCATTGATGAAAATCATAAACCAGTCCGTGTACCGGTCGAGAAAATCTGAAGCCAATAAATATTAATTCTCGTGGATTGTTTAACTAATTGATTGGGAAAATTATACTCTTTCTGAATTTCAATCAATTCAACATAAGTATTCCATACTAAATGTAACTGAAATGAAAAATGAAAAGAAATCGTACGATGCCATTATTATCGGAGGTGGAATAGCCGGTCAGGAAGCAGCTTTGAACCTAGCCAGTATGAACTTCAAAGTTATGATTGTTGAAAAGGATTTATCCATTGGTGGAAAAATGATTCAACTCAGCAAAGTTTTCCCTACGCTTGACTGTGCTGCTTGCATTACCACCCCTAAAATGTCTGAAACCCTCAGACACCCGAATATCACAGCGATTCTTTATGCAGAAATTGAAAGCATCGGGAAAACTGAAAACACATTTGAAGTCACAATTTCAAAGAAACCGAGATATATAAAAGAAGAACTCTGTACCGGATGTCAATTGTGTGAGTATGTATGTCCCAGGATTTTAAGCGACCAGTACAATTATAATATGGTGGGCCGTAAAGCTATTTATATCCCGTTTTCTTTGGCCAATCCAAAAGTTGCCGTGATTGATATTGATAACTGCATTCATTGCCATCGTTGTGTTAAGGTCTGTGTTTCCAAAGCAATCGATTTTAAACAGCAAAAACAAAGTGTTTCGGTAAGAGCCAAATCAGTGATTCTTGCAACCGGGTTCAGGTTGATTTCTCCTGAAGCCAGACCCGAATTGGGCTACAGCGAATTCCCAAATGTGATTGATTCGCTGCAAATGGATCGGTTAATTGCGCCAACACGTCCATATAACGAAATTGTCAGACCAGGCGATGGAAAAGTCCCCGATAATATTGCGTATGTATTGTGTGTGGGTTCAAGAGACTCTTCTGTGTCAAATGTCTGTTCAAATGACCTGAATATGAAAAACCCGATTTGTTCGCAGATTTGTTGCATGTATTCCATCAAGCAGGCTCAACTGCTTACCGGCGCACTTCCTCTTGTTGATATCACTGTATATTATATGGATATCCGTGCTTTTGGTAAAGGCTACGAGGAGTTCTACCATGAGGCAAAAGGCATGGGGATTAATTTTGTAAAAGGGAAAATCGCACGAATCAATGGTGCAGACGATGATAGCGGCGATCTTATTCTTAGGTATGAGGATGTAGTAAAAGGTGTATTAAAAGAAACAAGACATGACCTAGTGGTACTTTCCGCAGGGATAAAGCCTGAATCTGCAATTGTCAACGTATTCGAAAATGAAAAACCGGAACTTGATGAATATGGTTTTATCAGGCAGGTTGACGAATTGCTTAATCCGGCCGCAACAAGCATTGCTGGCGTATTTGCAGCCGGAATGGCCTCAGGCCCAAAAGATATCCCGGATTCCATTTTGTCTGCCGGTTGCGCTGCAACTGCAGTAGCTTCATATCTAAGTAAACATTCTCAAGTTGATTTTTCTGAAACAGTGAAAGAGAAAACTATTGATTTGGATGTAAGCACAGGTCAGTCAATACCAGAGCGAATCAAAGAATCTGAGCCCGTTCATGTTTTTGTGAATTAAGATTGATTAATTGTTCATGTAAAAAAGAATCGCCATGTATTTTGAGAAAGTGAAATCGTTTTCGCGGCCGATCAGAAAGAAGAAATGATTTTATAAATAGCACGTTAACACCAACCCACAAAGAGCGCAGTATTTAAGCCTGTCTTCTTTGTGGTTTCATAATTATTATTTATTTTTGGCAATAAATAACTTTTATGAAACAATTAAGTGCTCTTTTTCTGATTTTGATAATTACATCATCATTGTATTCTCAGAAGAATACTGATCTGCAACTGGACATACAATCGTTCAATCGCATGGCTGAAACAGCTGAATGGCTTTATACATACGATGCTGTTGCATGGTGGACCTCGGACAGTGTGATGACAAATGATAAAAGTGAAATTGAACGACTTGGAGGTGAATGGTTTTGCTTTCAGGAAAAGGATAGTTTATGGCATGCTGTGTATGGCAGCTATGAAAACAACAAATTTGACCTCGTGTTTCATTATCTAGTCGAAGATGATAATACCGTCCGAAGAGTGTATGAAAGTGTCGATACATCAATGACTAACTCCTTTTCCAGAGCATTAAACCTAGCAAAGGGAATCGCTGCTCCTGAATTGGACACTATGCCAGTAGGTTTTAATCAGTACATTCGCAGAAATGATGATAATACCATCACTGTCTGGCTTCTTCCAGCCATGTCAAAAAACAACGATGCAGTTTATGGGGCTGAATTCATTTACACAATGGATGAAAATGGGCTCAGAATCCTGAAAGACGAAAGCTATATTCAGGGCCCTCTGCGTGGATTCGCTATCGGAGAGCCCAGGGAAATTTGGGTTAATTATTCTGAACTGGATCAGCCATCATTAGAAGGGGTTTTCTTTGTATGGTATTTTAAAAAATATTTTACCAGTATTAAACTGGAAACAAAATACTACGTTTCAACGCTATTTAAAACAGAAGAAGGCGCATACTATTGGATTCATGTTGTGAAAGAACAAGAAGCTGTAAAGAAAAATAAAAAGAACAAGAAGAAAAGCTGATTTCACGATATTTCTATATGGCTTTACATACGACTCAAATGATATTTTAAATGAAAATCCGCTTCCGATATATTGTTTATCTTTTCCTGATTTGGTTTGTCATTCATGAAGCAGTTATAATCATCGATGGTCTGCGCGATGAAAAAGAGCCCTGCGAATTTGCCGTAATTTTAGGCTCCAAAGTAAACGAAGACGGTACCTTGAGCAACCGACTGCAAGCCAGACTTGATGCAGGTCTTGAGTTGTATAATAATCATATTGTTCAGAAGATTTTTGTAAGTGGCGGCACCGGAAAAGAAGGCTTTCCCGAAGGAGATAAAATGGCTGAATATCTCATTCAGAAAGGAGTAGCAAAAGAGGATATCGTTATTGACAATCAGGGAATAACAACCCGAAAAACAGCGGAAAACTTTGTGCAGCAATTTCCCGATTGTAAATCAGTCATTGTCGTCAGTCAGTATTTTCACATCAGCCGATGCAAACTGGCGTTGAAACAGGCCGGCGTTGAAAATGTGTATGGTGTTCACGCCCGTTGTTTCGAATTGCGCGATATATTTTCACTATTCAGGGAATTTTTTGCGTGGTATGTATATCGGATTTAGGGATAAAGTAACACGTCTTATCTTTGAATACTCAAATACATCTTTATGAAATTGCTGGTATTTACAGTAGTGCTTGTTTTTGTTTCAATAATTGTTTCGGCGCAGGTTGAATTTCCGCAGCCAAAACAGATTGCAGGTAACCTGTACGAAGTAGCACTGGATGGTTGCACATCCGTTTTTCTGGTGACTGACTCGGGCGTGGTGGTGGTTGATGCCGGCATTTCGCCCATGGACGGCCATAAACTGAAAGCATCCATTGCTTCGGTCGCTGATAAACCGGTGAAATATATTTTACTGACGCATCATCATTTCGATCATGTGGGCGGTGTGCAGGTTTTTATGCCCGGCGCACAAGTGATTGCCGCTTCGGGATTATATTTCAATATGCAGAACAGTGGTAAAACGCTTTTTGATAATTATATTGCTGAGGTGGAAACTGCTATACACGATTACCAATTGCAGACTTCGGAACAGGTTCAGGAATTTATTCAGTCAGGTGCAACTGAAAAGGCCGACAGCATCCGCAACAATATTCTGTTTTTTCAAAGCTATGTCGATTCGTGCAAAGCTGTGCGTTTTGTAAAGCCCGATATTGAATTCAAAAAATCGTACACAATTACATTCGGAGGACAGACCATTATTCTAACCCACCCCGGACCGGCGCATACAGGGTCCGATTGTGTTGTTTATTTCCCTGCATATAACACCATGCATGTGGGCGATCTGTATCTGGAAAAAACTTTCCCATTGATTGACAAACCTGCCGGAGCATCAATCGATAGCTGGATTAAAATATTGGGGCAACTGGCGGATAATAAAAAATGTGAGAAACGACTGATTTGTGGCCACGGTCACATTGCTGATCGTTCCGATCTGCTCATCATGCGGCAACTATTGATGGATATGAAATCCGAAGTTCAAAAAGCCAAACGCAGCAACCAGCCTGTAAAAGAAACCGCGATCAAAGCAATCATGGATAAATACCCGGATTACGGAGCACCCGATCTATTGGAAAAAGATGTCATTATGCTTGAGAATGCGCAATAAATGATGATTTGCAATGCTGATGGCATGCGTTTAACTTGGACAAAAAACGCTTTACCGACACAATCAGCCAGATAAGATAAAATATTTCAAAACGCTTGATTCCGGGCAGTTTTTGATTATCTTTGAAACAAAAAAAACATGGGAGCTTTTCATGCCTACGATATCCGGGGCGTATACGGAAAAGATTTTAATGCTGAAGATGTGTACAGAATGGGGTTTTATCTGCCTTCCGTACTCAATGCAAGCCGCTGGCTGGTGGGTCGCGATGTACGCGAATCGTCGCCCGAAATACATCAGCAATTGCTGAAAGGATTGACTGATGCGGGCTGCGAAGTGTCCGATGCCGGTTTATGTACCACCCCAATGGTGTATTTCGGTACTGCGAAATATGGATTCGAAGCTTCGGTCATGATTACGGCCAGCCACAATCCGGCAGAATACAATGGTTTGAAAATTTCGGCAGCCAATGCGGTACCGGTTGGATACGACAACGGATTAAATACACTCGAACAAAAAATCAAAGAAAAACCTGAGCCGGTTGGTTCTCCCGGATTGGTGATTCCGTTTGATTTCCGGAATGAATATGTGGCATTTATGCTGCCGTATAAAAAAGATTTCAGCAACCTGAAAATCGTGATGGACTGCAGCAATGGAATGTCATCGCTGTTGGTAAAAGACATTTTCGGATCACATCCCATTTATCTGTTCGATGAGCTTGACGGCCGCTTTCCGAATCATGAGCCGAATCCGCTCGACATGAAAAATATTGTTCAGTTGCAGCAAAAAGTAATTGAAACCCATGCTGATCTGGGCGTTATTTTCGATGGCGACGCCGACCGTGTGATGTTCACCGATGAGCATGGAACTTTCATTCCGCCTGACTTACTGATTGGTTTGCTTGGACATTATTTTCTCGAAGAAAAAGGATTGAAAGGCAAAGTGATTCAGGATATACGTACCTCAAAATCGGTGGCCGAGTATCTGGTGCCGATGGGCGCCGAAATGAAAATATGGCGTGTAGGTCGCGCCTACGCTGCCAATATGTTGCGCGAAATCGACGGAATTTTTGGTGGCGAGCTGGCCGGACATTATTATTTTAAAGACTTTTATTACAGCGATTCGGGCATGCTGGCCTCGATACTGATCATTAACCTGTTTGCAAAATTCAAACGGGAAGGGCTATCAGCGTCGGCCGTAGTGGGTCGTATCTGCAAATATCAAAATTCCGGAGAAATCAATTTCCGCATTGCCGAAAAACAAAAAGCGATGGATACCGTAAAAGATTATTTCTTTGCGCAAGCCTCGCCTACTCTGTTTCTTGATTTCGACGGCTACCGGGTTGAATATGCCGACTGGTGGTTCAACATCCGGCCTTCGAACACCGAACCCTATCTGCGATTGTTGGTTGAAGCTAAAACAGCCGCATTGCTCGCCGAAAAAACGGAGACCATTCAAAAACTTTTGTCAACTTTTCAGTCATGAAAAAAATAATTTTCTTTTCGGTATTGGCTCTGTCATTGGTCTTCGCCACCTCGTGCCGCGATGATGATGATGACAATCCGGATTTTGTTTTTCTGCTAAACGAAAATCAATCCAACTGGTCAAAACGCTTATTGATTCAACGTCCGATAAGTAATGAACCCGGCGCGCTGGCGGGCGAATATGCCATGGCGGGCAGTGGATTTTTATTCAGCAGCGGAGATACCGTTTCGGTTTATTCGAGCTTAAAACTAATAAGCCCGTTGACTTACGTATTCAATTCGCTGGATGGAGGCCTGACCTGGTCGCTGCAGAACACCCAAACCGGTTACATTATTTCTTCCGTTCAAATGGGTGCGAAATCATTTGCGCTGCGCGAAGGAAATATGGGAATTGAAGTGGGTATTGGTATGCAATACGGCTGCTCATGGACCTGGCAGGCCATTGCCGGAGATCCCGAAAAAATTATGGCGCTGAATCAGGATACCATTGTAGCTTATGGCGACGATGCCATCCGCGTGAGCACCAATGGTGGCACAAGCTGGACTGTCAACAGTACTTTGTCGGCCGCCGATATTCAGGCGTATGACAACAATTCGCTGATTGGTATTTTTGGTTATGAAATCAGAACATCTGATGATTTGGGTGCCAACTGGACCGTGCTGGCCACAGTGCCGAAAATTTTTGGATTTTTATACAAAAATCAAGATGGTAGCTGGTTTGCCGGTGGCCAGTCGGGTTGTTTGTACAAGAGCACCGATAACGGAAGCAGCTGGACACAGAAATTTATTCTGACACAACTGTATTCAACTGCCGATGGAGCAATGACCTATGACGTGCATTTTATCGATGCTACCAATGGATTTGCAGTCATAGCCTGTCCTTCGGCAGTAAACTGCGGCGACGATTTCGATGCTTTGGCAGGTTGTATTCTGCGCACACACGATGGTGGCGAAACATGGCAAATGAATTACCGCACCGAAATTATCCGCTACACATCGCTTGAAACAGCTGCCGGCCCCAATGTGCTGGCATTAGGGCAGCAATACCGGGATAATTATGTTTCGGGAATATATGTAACTTTGACCACCACAATGGGAAATTGATTATGATTAAACCATCGGAATTCCGGAAAATTTTACTCGTTGCCTTATTACCCCTGCTGTTGAATTCATGCGGTGATCCGAAGCGTAAAGCCATGGACCTGAAAATGGAAGGCATTGACCTAGTGTATAAAAATAAATTTGATGATGCTATTGGCAAACTGAACGAATCGCTTGAGTATGATTCAAAGGATCCGGAAACCTATTTTTACATTGGCACAGCTTACTTTGGAAAGAAAGATGTGAACAAGGCCT
>Ga0209373_10002446_pt1 | contig 18682 bp, 15 predicted proteins | sample Higcelweek5metaG_FD_187173 | JGI IMG/M metagenome (GOLD analysis project Ga0209373, IMG submission 187173) | Freshwater pond sediment microbial communities from the University of Edinburgh, under environmental carbon perturbations - High... | ecosystem: Environmental > Aquatic > Freshwater >... | reverse complement strand
ATTTTCCATTTAAATCTATCTTTTTCATGAGTAATCCTCCATTAAAAAAATCATTTTAAACATTCTACCATAAATAAGAAACAAAATGTATCCCTTAAATATGATAAAATCCCTCTAAAGTAGACAGTGTAAATACACAAAATCACTTTGGAGGGATCATTTAATTACTTATGAGTATTCTCTTTGATGCGCACAGAATATGGGCAAGCTTTAAAGTGTTACTTTGATTTTATTACGCGGCTCTACGAACAATCTTATTGCGGTTCGTTCCTGCCCATTAATATCAATGTTTATAAATGCTGGGATGCATATAATTTCAACACCTGATGGAGCAAGAAAACCTCGTGATATGGCAACCGCTTTTATTGCCTGATTCAGTGCACCTGCACCAATCGCCTGAATTTCTGCGGAACCTTCTTCTCTTACAACTCCTGCGACCGCTCCTGCTACTGAATTTGGATTTGAACCTGCCGAAACCTTTAATACTTCCATTCTTCATTCCTCCTAATATTTTGCTGTTTTGAAAACATTTGTTTCACAACCACATGATATTAGATAGGCCTAAAAAAAGATATTATTTCCCAATATGAAAATCATATAAAGAATATAAATTAAAGTTGAATTCTTGTGACACTTTCGGTAATTCCCGTCAATTCGTTGATTTCCAAAACTACGGCATTTACTTGAGCTTTGCCGTTTGCCGGTTCGAATTTTTTTGGGAGAGAATAAACAAATCTATCTACAATAGCTTTTGAATCCATACCGATGATTCCGTTGCTCGCGCCAGTCATTCCGACATCGGAAATAAAAGCGGTTCCACCAGGTAATATTCGCTCGTCAGCTGTTTGTACATGGGTGTGTGTTCCAAGTACCGCGGAAACCATACCATCTAGATAGTTCGCCATAGCGATTTTTTCTGAAGTTGCTTCTGCATGAAAGTCAACTATAATAATAGAAGCTTCACATTGCAGTTCATTTACACATTGCATAGCACATTCAAACGGATTATCAACTGGGTCCATGAAAATTCTGCCTTGCAAATTTAAAATGCCAATCTTTCCTTTAGGCGTTTCTACAACCGCATAGCCTTTACCAGGGAGGTTTTTGGAAAAATTAGCTGGTCTTATAATCGGATAATCGTCAATGAAATCCATAATCGAACTGTTCGACCAGGTGTGATTTCCCATAGTTATAAAATCAATACCATATGAAAGCAGCTCATCGGCACAAGCTAGCGATAGCCCTTTACCATGTGAAGCATTCTCGGCATTAGCTATACAAAAATCAATTGAGTATTCTTCCCTCAAATTTTTGATGCTGCTTGCTACTGCTTTTCTGCCGATTTTTGCACTGATATCACCGTAAAATAGTAATTTCAAAAACGGTTCCTCCTCTTCTAAGAAATAAGCAGAAGTATATCAGACTAAAAAAGATTTTACAATAGGCGAGGGGATAATTTTAAAAAGATACCGAATGTTTATTGATAAGAAATAATATTTAGGCTATACTACTCACATAGAAGAACAAAACTAATTAACTTGGAGAAAAAAGCATTTGAAGGATAATAAAAAAATATTTTTTATAGTAATATTAACTTTAATCATATTGAATTTTACCGGATGCCGCAGTCAATTTATAAATGACGATCCTGCGCTTCCTACTTTGTTCACCGAAAATCAACCTTCACAAACTCCTATGGGTGTTTTGGAAGTTGTTCCTTCACTTGGCGGTGTTATGAATACTGGAGTTGTTAATCTAGGTGAGATACATCCGCTTAAGAGTACGGATAATGAATATAACGCTTTCGTGAAACTGATATATGATACATTGGTTAAAGTTGATGGCGAGCAGAATATAGTACCGTCGCTTGCCACTTCATGGGTTCAAGAAAATGATGGAAAGACATGGACATTCACGATTAATTCGGGTGTTTTGTGGCATGATGGTTCGAGTTTAACGGCGGCGGATGTTAAGGCTACAATTGAATGGATCAGAGATCGCGGTGGTACATATAAAGCTTCGGCGGATAATGTTTATTCCTGCAGCGTGACTGATGATGTTACTTTTGTTGTTAATTTAAATAAAACCGACTATATGTTTCCTTATAAAATGATATTTCCAATTCTCAAAAAAAGCACGCTTGGTTCTGGAAATTTTACCTTTGTCGGAAGCGGTATGTATAAAGTTTTGACGAACGATGATGCGCAAATTACACTAATGTGTAATCAAAATTATTGGGGCGCTGGTGCAAATATCGCACAGATTAATATCAAAAAGTATAATTCTGAGCGTGAACGTATGGCTGCGGAAGATGATTTGGTGTTGCTTCTTAATGAAGATTCCGACAATTATGTGGGTAAGACAAATTATGCGGTGTATCCTTTTACCGGAAACAGTTTGTACGCTATGGTGCCGATGTGTGGAAATGTTAATAGATTTGGTGATGTGAATCTGAGGCGTGCTATTGATTTATGTTTGGATAAACAAAAAATAATCGATGTGGCGGCTATGGGATGTGCGTATGACGATGAATGGCCTTTGCCTGCATTTTACCGTAAGTTGTCCGTAGGGGCTGGAGTTGTTTCGGCGTCTTCTCCTAATTTGGAGGAAGCGAAGAAGCTTATGTATGCGGCTGGATATGCTTTTAATTATGATACTGGTAAATGGAACAAAGGGGATGCGAATCCTGTTATTTTTCGTTTTTGCGTTCCGGCGGATGATGCAGAGCTGCGTGCAATTGCGGAGGAAGTTGGAAATCAGCTGACTGATTTCGGGTTTGCTATAGAAATTTATTTCCATAATCAAAAGGAGTTTGAACATATTTATACGACTCATCAATGTGAATTGGCGTTTTTTAAGTTTTCCTGCGAGTATTGGACGCAGATTTCAAGATTGTTCAAAACGAATGCTGCGATTAATTATGGGCAATATTCGAATACGGAAATCGATGCTTTGATGGATCAGATTGAGGGAGTTTCGTACACAGGCCTTGCTGATATGGTTCCGATGTTTACGAGAATAAATGAAATTATTGACTATGAAGTGCCATTCTACGGGTTGTACAAAAGGCAAAATGCTGTTATGATAAGTAGCAATATTAAACTTGGTAAAGCTTCGAATTTGTATTCGGGTAATCCATTTGCTGATTTTGATAAGTGGTATATTGAATCTACCGTGGAATATAAATAATGATTTATAATATTAAGGGGATAATATGAAGGATCAATTCAAGAAAATTAAATGTGTGATTTTGCCTGCTGTTTCGATTATTATAGCTGGGATTCTTTTATTTGCTGATTTTTTTATCAAAAGAGTTGTGACTAAGAATATTCCATACAATATTTTTAAGAGATTTGATATCATCGTTATAAAGAATTTTTTTAGTATTACTAATACAAAAAACACCGGTGCGGCGTGGAGTATTTTTTCGGAACATACGTTATATTTGACGATTTTCACGTCAGTTGCGTGCGTTATTGTGTTGTTTTTGATTTTTTTCGCGAAATCTAAATGGTTGATCATAAACTTAGGAATTATATTAGGTGGGGCTTGCGGAAATCTTTTAGATAGGTTATTATATGGATATGTAACCGATTATTTGGATTTTACAATATTCGGTTACGCTTTTCCTGTTTTCAATCTCGCGGATATTTGTCTTGTTGTTGGTTGTATAATGCTTATGATTTTCATATTATTTATACACAAAGAGAATGTTCCGTTGTTCAGATTCAAAATTTGTAAGGGTTGTTTAGCTTCAAAAGCTAATAAAAATATTTGCTCCACCGCCTTTGGCAAAAGAAGGAACGGTGGGCGCATGAATTCCTTCTCCCCCAAGGAGGATTCGCCGGTCCCCGTTTCGGGGACCGATTTTTTTGAGAAGGACGCAGAGGCGTCGGAGGGTGTTCAAAAAAAATGAAGAGTGTAACTTCTGAAGATAGTCCTTTTATAGAATTTGTTGTTTCTCAGGATAATATGGGGGCTCGTCTTGACGCATATGTTGCGAATCTTTTGGAATCGGTTTTACCGGGCAGCAGCAGAAATTATGTACAAAAATTAATTGAGAATGATTGTGTTAGCGTGCAGGGTTTAGATAGCAATCGCGTTAAATCGAATTATAAAGTCAAAAAAGATGATATTATTACGGTTTTTATTCCTGAGAATGAGGAATTGAATGTTGAAGCGGAGGATATTCCTCTTGATATTGTTTATGAAGATGATGATATTATCATTATAAATAAGGCAAGAGGTATGGTCGTGCATCCGGCTGAAGGAAATTTTACCGGCACGCTTGTTAATGCTTTGTTGTTTAGATGTAAGGATTTGTCAGATATTAACGGTGTTAAGAGGCCGGGTATTGTGCACAGAATTGATAAAGATACGACTGGACTTCTAGTTGTGGCGAAGAATAATTTTGCGCATAATTTTTTGTCGCAGCAACTGAAGAAACATGAAATCGAGAGAACATATATTGCACTTGTTGAGGGTGCGATTAAGGAACAGTTCGGAAATATTAATGCGCCTATCGGTAGACATCCAGTGGATAGAAAAAAGATGGCTGTTAATTTGAATAATGGCAAACCTGCGGTTACTCACTTTGAAGTTTTGTCGCGTGTGGGAAATTATACACTTGTTAAGTGTATGCTTGAGACTGGAAGAACTCACCAGATAAGAGTTCATATGAGTTATATCGGTTTTCCTGTTGTGGGCGATCCTGTTTATGGAAGAAATGATAACAGGGGAATTTCCGGACAGGCGCTACATGCGTATAGGTTGATGCTAGTGCACCCGACGAGTAAAGAAAAGATGACATTCTACGCACCGCTACCGGAAGATTTCCAGGCGCTTTTGAAAAGACAGGGATTGGATTTTGAATCTTTTAAATAGGTGATTAATATGCTAAGAATGATTTTTTTGGGAATTTTGGTCGCTTTTGCGATATTTGAATATTTTAAACCGGTCAAAAAGTTGTTTTTTGGCTTGCTTTTTGGTTCTTTCACGTTACTTCTTGTAATGCGTTGCGGACAGGGAATTGATTATTTTTCTTACAGCGAGGTTTATTATCACGGCTGGAAATACACAACGACCGAGTATATTTTTGATAACGTCATGAAGGCTTTCCATTCTATGGGGTTTAGCTTTCCTGTTTTTATTATTTTCATAACGTTGGTTATTATGGCGCTTCTTTATGTTTTGCTGGTTTCATATAGCGAATATAAGTGTATGTCGCTTTTGATTGTTTATTCTTTCTATTATCTTTCATATTTTGAGAGTAGCGTTCGCCAATTGTTGGCGCTTTTGGTTGGACTTGTTTTAATATTACTGGCTTATCGAACGAAACGTATTTATTTTGCGCTGATTGCGTTGGTTGTCGTGCCGTTTATTCATGTTTCGGCTGTCGTGATGTTTTTGTTTTTGGTTCCATATGTCGTTTCGGAGAAATTTATTGATGAGAAAATTTTCAGAGGCCGGGTATGGCTGAAGTATGTTTTATATGGAATTTTATGTGTTTGTTTGTTGGCTTTTTCAGTTAAAATAGGTATAAACGGGGTGGCGGATTTACTTCCTACGAAAATTCAATCCCGAATCTCGACATATTTAGACGGTAGCTATAATAAATTCGCTCTTCTTAATCGTGCTGGATTTTTATGTCTTATAGGATTTTTGTATTATTTCGCTAAAGATAAGGTTTCTTTGGTGGATCGTTATCTTTTCCGCGTATATCTTGTAGGATTCGTTATTTTCTGCGCGTTGTTTAGTGTCGATTTATTGGCATCGCGTTTTAACATGTTCTTTAAATTTGTGGAAATAATCTTGTTACCAAATTTGTTGGTAAAGAACATTTTACCCAAAAAAGCTCAGGTTGCCATTGCCGGCGTGTGTGTAGTTTTGCTTTGTGGCTATTATTGCAAGCAAACAAAAAGTACGCTTGAGCTGAGCAAATATCACGATGTGAATTATTTCAACTATCCGTACTTTTCGTATTTCAATATAGAAGATATGAAAGATCTACGAGACAATGATGCCGTTCATGCCGGAGAAGAATTCTACTATTACACCGGACAAAAGGAAAGAACGGAATAGTTGTTATTTAAAATAATCCTCGCACGCACTTAGCGGTATTTCATATGTAAGTATTCCGAGCTCTGGAGTTCCTATTGTGTTGGGATTAAAGAAAACGACAAAAGATGTTTCGGAAAAATACCACATTGTGTCGTCCCAATAAGTGTTTATTACTCGTTCGAAGTCTTGGCATAAACTATCCATATAATCAGTTTCGTATATCTGCGTCAAAATCTGTGCTGCGATAAATCCGCGAAATGTGGTTTCGTTAAGAGCTAGTTGTTTTGCTGTTACAATATTTCCCGTTGATAAATCAAATGTATATGAATAATCGAGATATTCAGTTTCCGTGGTACCTTGTTTAAATTGAGACTGTACAAGCAAACTCAAATATTTATTGCTTAAAAGTTTAACCGTGTATGATTTTGAAAATTCCGCTGCGATTTCATTTGACTGTTGAGCGTAGAATCCAGCAGCCTGTATGTCGGTTGACTTTATATCTTCGAATACACTATTAATTTTATTAGCGACGTCAGGGTTCTGACTTAATATGACTTTTGGATAATTTAAATTTATCACTATGTTTTTGTCGGCCATACCGGAAATGTCAAATTTTGTTATCTGAGTGCTTTCGATGGTAGGAATTATTTGATCTGTAGAACCCGGAGTAGGTGTCGGATTTGCAACCTGTGTTGGCGTTGCTTCTGTGACAAGTGAAGTCCCCGATGGAGATGGTGTTACATTGCCACTACCATTAGGAGTAGTAGTTTGAGAAGGTTTCGGAGTTGAATCCGATGATGGTTTTTTATTACAAAAAGCAATAATTAAAATAATACATGCGACTATAACCAAAAATATAAGACCTTTAACGACATTTCTCTTCATATTAAATCACCCAATTCCCGTTTTTAAATACATTAACGCATTTTTTGTCTTTTGTATAGCCGTTTATATTTAGATCGTTACAACCTATCATGAAATCAACATGAATCATGGAGTCGTTGATGCCGAGTTCGCATGTTTGTTCTTTAGTCATGTCTTCATATCCTTCTAAAGTGTTTGAAAAACCACGTCCCAGAGCCACATGGCAGCTTGCATTTTCGTCAAACAGTGTGTTGTAAAATAAAATATCCAACTTGGATACCGGTGAGTCGCATGATACCAATGCTATTTCTCCGAGCATAGAAGCTCCTTCGTCAAGTGTCAATAATTTAGTTAATACGTCTTCTCCCTTTTCGGCGCTCCATGATACGGCTTTTCCTTCTTCGAAGGTTATGCGAAATTTGTCGATTATTTGTCCTTGATAGGATAATGGCTTTGTGGAAACAATCGTCCCTTTAGCTTGTCCCTTCATCGGAGAGGTGTAAATTTCCTCTGTCGGCAGGTTGGGGTTAAAATGTTCCCCGTACAATGTTCGTTCTGCTCCTCCGAGCCATTTCGCACAGGGTATAAGTCCGACGGTAAAATCCGTTCCGTTCGCACTTTTATATTCCATATATTCGAAATTATATCCGTTTAGTTTCGCGCACAAGTCCTCGAATTTTTTGTCGTGTGCTTCCCATTCCTTAATCGGGTCGTTGTCCGCCGTTACATAAACGGTTTTCATTATCGCTTCCCAGAGTTTTTTGACGGCGACGGTTTTTTTGTCGTTCGGAAAGACTCTCTTAGCCCACTGTGGCGATGCGGCTGCCACAATTGTCCATTTATATTTATTCTCCATCAAATCGGTGTATTTTTTTGTTACTTTATATCTATTTTGTTGAACTTTTTGTAGTTTGTTTTGATTTATACCACTAAGTCCGTCGGGATCTTCAGAAAGCACGAGAATTTTCGCAGGTAAAATTTCCACCTGTTCTTCAAGTTTTTCTTGTTCCCATTTTCGTACGGTGGAGAGTGTTTCTTCTTTTTGATATTTGACATTTAGTTTGAATATTGATTGGCAGGTCCATTCCACACGAACCCATTTAGCTTTAGCAAGGTACGCTTCCTTAACTAATAGGTCAACAAAATCATGTTGTCCTATATCGCAATATATAAGAACGCCTTGATCCTTTTGTACGTTTGCTCCGACTCTGATTGTTAACCGCGCATACTTCTCCAGCATTTTTTTTGTCATAATGAACCGTCCTTTCAGGATATATCACTATTATACACATTATTTATATAATACCAAATTCTTTAATTAATTGACAAGTTAAAATAAACAAAATATAATCACAGTATTGTGATTGTTAGATTATAGCTTTAAGTTAGAAGGTAGGGAATGTCCGTGAATAAGAAAATACAAAAGAAAAAAGCTCCTGTAAGGGGTAATAGTAGAAAATCATCAACAGATAATCAGAGATCAAAAACCGGGAATCGTGCAGTTGTCAAAAATTCACGATCTAATCGCAGTGAAGTTATTGCTGTTGCGATTTTTGCATCTGCGATTTTTTTGTTTTTTTGTTTATTAAATAAAGTTGGTTATGTTGGGTTGTTGTTTCGCGATTTAATGTTTGGTTTGTTTGGCGGGTTTTCAAGTTATTTAATTGTGGCTTCTATGGTTTTTCTTGCATGGTCGTTGCTTCGTGGAACTTATTCAAAACATTTTTCGATAGGGAATTGGACTCTTTTCATTATACTACTAATCTTTTTAGGTGCCTTGATTCATACTTTTAAAAATGATTATACCTATGAGGATGCTTCGATTTGGAGAATTATTGGTGACTTGTGGAATTCTTCGAGAAAGAATTTTGCCTGTGGCGGAATAATCGGAGGAAGTGTAAGCTTAATTTTACAGCGCTATACCGAAAAAGCGGGAACATTTTTGATTCTTGTTCCTATTAATATAATTGTTTCTATGATTTTGTTTTCTTTGTCTTTCGTCAGAGCTGTTAATAAGGCGACTCCGGCGTTTTCGAGCATTAACAGAAAGGTGCGCACTATTCGCGGCCGTTTCAAAAATTCGTCTTATGGGCAGATTCGTGATAATGATTATTATAATAATGAAGATTATAGTGGAAATGTTCCTGCCGACAAAAATATTGTTGCAATCAAGAAACCGGCAAAAATTAGCGAGTATTATGACGAGATAAGACCGGATGACGATGATGTGGTTATTTTACCGCCGGACCAAATGCAAATTCCTGTTGTGGCGGATAATTCTTCCGAACGAGAAATCGGAATGGACGGGTTTGGACACAAAATTCAAAAGCAAAAAATTCAAAAAGAGAAAATTCCAGAAGCTGATTTGAGTGCGGTTGAGAAAATGCCGGCGGCTAGTGCGAGCTTTTCAGAGCCGAATAAAAATATATTTAAATATGTTAAGCCTCCTTTTTCACTTTTGAAAGAGTCTACGCTTTCTGCAAAATCTTCGGAGGAGCAGAAATCTTCGGCGACTTTGATTGCCAAAAAATTGGAGGATGTTCTTACAAGTTTCGGAATTTCAGCGAAGGTTGTTCATATTTCACGTGGCCCTTCAGTAACTAGATACGAATTACAACCAAATTCAGGGGTAAAAGTTTCCCGAATCAAGAATCTTGCTGATGATATTGCGCTTAACCTTGCGGCGAAGGGTCTTCGAATTGAAGCTCCGATTCCTGGAAAAGCTGCTATCGGTATAGAAATTGCCAATTCAGAAGTCGAGATGGTTTTTCTTAGAAGCGTTTTGGAAACTGATGAGTTTCTTAATCATAAATCAAAAATCGCGGTTTGCCTTGGGTACGATGTATCGGGTGAACCGGTTATTGCGGATCTTGCCAAAATGCCACATCTTCTTGTTGCGGGTTCGACAGGTTCTGGTAAAAGTGTCTGTATAAACTGTATTATTATGAGTTTGCTTTATAGGGCGATTCCAGAAGAAGTTAAACTTATCATGATTGACCCGAAGGTTGTTGAGCTTGGTGTTTATAATGGAATTCCTCATTTGATGATTCCTGTTGTCAAAAATCCCAAAAAAGCGGCGGGTGCTCTTGCCTGGGCGGTTCAGGAAATGACTAACAGATATAATTTGTTTGCTGATAGTGGTGTTAGAGATATGAGCGGATATAATGAATGGGCGGTTAATAATGGTAAGGAGAAAATCCCTCATATTATTATTATAATTGATGAGTTGGCTGATTTGATGATGGTTGCTCACGATACAGTTGAAGAATCCATTTGTCGTTTGGCGCAAATGGCTAGAGCTGCCGGAATGCATCTTGTTATAGCGACACAAAGACCATCTGTCGATGTTATCACAGGTTTGATTAAAGCGAATATCCCTTCGAGAATTTCTTTTAAGGTTGCTTCGCAAATTGATGCTCGTACTATTTTGGATGTTGCGGGTGCTGAAAAATTGCTTGGCCGTGGTGATATGTTGTTTATGCCTGTTGGAAGTATGAAGGCGACGAGAGTTCAGGGTGCTTTTGTTTCGGATAACGAAGTTGAAGATGTTGTAGAATTTTTGAAGAAAAACGGTGAAGCGACTTACGATGAGAGTATTATTGAGGAAGTTACTTCAGGTGGCGATGATTCTTCTCAAGATGACGATGAAGAACGTTCCGGAGGAAGTTCTGACAAATTACTTCCAGAAGCTATTCGAATTGCAATTGATATGAGAGGCGTTTCTACTTCATATTTACAAAGACGTTTGGGTATTGGTTACAATAGAGCGGCGAAACTTGTTGATTTAATGGAAGAAAAGGGCATCATAAGCGGTAAAGATGGAAACAACAAAAGAGTAGTTTTAGTAGATCACTACGAAGAATAACCTCAATTTAATTATTTACAATATGGTTATAAACTGTTTATTTTGGTAATAAAAAGATTAAAATTTTGTTTCTTAAGTGTTGACAGAACGATATAAAGAGATTATTATTATCGTAATAATTTCTTACGATATGTGGTAGGAAAATATATTTCTAGGAGGAAATAATAATGAAGAAAAGTTCAAAATTAACAATACTCTTTTTATGTGTTGTATTGAGCGTAGTAGCTGTTTCATTAGCCCTTACATCAAATGCAACAGAGGGAATGGGTGCAGCTATATTTAATGCGGATTTCCGTGCTGATTCGGCTGAAGCCGTAAATAAAACTGATCGTGTCGGAGGTTTAGTCGCATCTGAATGGAACTCACCAACATATGTACTTGATTCAACATTAGGCAAATATGTATTAGCAACTAATGGTTTGAGTGCAGCAAATGAAGCTTCTGCAGTAAGTTATAACATCGAAAGTTTGTATGCTACAATGGCAAACGGATTTACTGTTGAAACTTACGTTTGGATGGATACTCAGGCAAATGATTCTGGTGTTCATACAATCTTAGGAGCAAGAGCTATAGGTCAAGGTTTTTCAATTGATGAATTCGGCAAAACTTCTTCAGGTTGGGATGCAAAAAAAGGAACAAAGAGTGCGTTTCTTTTTGTAACAAAAGCATCTGATGCTTACAACTTCTGTTGGACAACAAGTGTTACTGGTTCAACACTTCCAACACGTACAGATTCTGACGGAGACGGATATGTTCTTCCTCATAATCAATGGTTACATATAGTAGGAACAGCTTCTAAGACTCATATGGCAATTTATGTAAACGGCGAGTTATGGACTGAAATAGATCGTTCCGCTGCTGCAGATTTTGTTTTCTGGGGCCAAGGTGCATCAACAAACGCAACTAAGTCTTTCTATCTTGGTGCTAATGCTTCTTCTGCTATGACAGGAGACCAGACAATGAACGGTGCCAAAGTTAAGATGGCTTATACAAGAATTTATTCAGGCGCAGCTACAACTGCACAAGTATCTAGCCTTTATGCAGCTGCAAATTCAAATGCACCTGTAGCAACTGCAGGACCTACAGCTACTCCAATTCCGGATGCAGCAATTGGTTCTTCAAGAGCTTTTGATTTAGAAATAAGTGCTACTGAATACACAGATAGAATAGGCGGAGCGAATACAACTTTTGAACTTATTGCAGGAACTGCTCCTTCAATTGTTTATAATTCAGAGATTGAAAAAAATGTTCTAAGCTTTGCTGCTGATTCAAGATTGAAAGTCGGAAATATTGACTTCTCAGCATATACTGAAATGACAATTTCTATGTATGTATATTTACCAGCAAATGGAGAAACAAATGATCTTATTTCAATGGGTATTGAAAACAATGTAAATATTGTTGATTTTGATAACGAAGGAAATAGATGTACATATTTCGGCTCAGGTAAGAATGATGATTCAGGGGATTCAGACGTTGTTAAGACAAACGGAAATCTTGAAAGAGGTAAATGGAATCATGTTGTTGTAACAGCTACAGGCACAGAACAACATATCTATTTTAACGGAGTATTAGTAGCTTCCGGTACATTTGCAACAAAACTTCATGAAGGATCACAAACAGATACTATTTATTTAGGTACTGTTAATCCAGGAAGAAGCGGCGAAATGTTAGTTGCAGATGTTCAAGTATTCGGACAAGCTGCAAGTGCAGCAGATGTTCTTTTATTACAAGCTGCACAACTTCCTATCACCGGTGATAGCGGACTTAATATGTATGTAATTATTGCAGCTGTTGCAGCTGTTGCTGTTGCTGGTATTTATGTAGTTAAACGCAAAAAAAGCGCTTGCTAATAATATCTCAAAGCAGTATTAATGGAATATTTAAATAGCTTACAGAGCCACATCGTTTACGATGTGGCTTTTTTTATCTTGACAAGATAATGGTTAGTGTATAAAATAGACATGGAGTGAGTTTAGCTCGTTCTTAGTGTTAAGCTTGGAGTGCTATTAAATCCGTTGTTAACGGATTACAATGATAATTAGACTTTAAATAAACGTCTGATATAATGTTGACTGTATCTATAATTATAAACATCACAACGTATGTGTATGTTATTTTGTATAACAGAAATGGGTATAAACTCCAAACAAGCTAATAACTAAATATTTTGAAGTGGAGGTGTTCTTTATGGGCACAGGTATGGTTATTATTATAACTGTCCTCTCCGCAATTGCAGCTGCTGTTATATCCGGTCTTGTTTGTTGGGCGATATCCGCAAAAAGAGGGATTACAAAAGGATACGAACAAAGGAAGATTGAAGCCGAAGCGATTTTTGATGGTGCTGAAGCTGAAGGAAAACGTTTGATTGGAGAATCTATTAAGATTGGTGAGAACAAAAAGAGAGAGTTTTTGTTGCTTGCTAAGGAAGAGATTCACAAAAGCAGAATTGAATTGGAGAGAGAAATAAGAGACAGAAGAAGTGAAATTCAAAAAACAGAGAAAAGACTAATTCAAAAAGAAGAAAGTTTAGACAAGAAACAAGAAGCTTTAGAACAACGTGATGCGCAATTAGTAATTCATTGTGATGAAGTTAAGAAGATGGAAGAAAGCATTAAAGAAACTTTCGGAAATCAAATGAAAGAATTACAAAGAATTTCAGGATTGTCACGTGATGAAGCAAAAGAATATTTACTTAAGAACGTTGAAAACGAAATCAAGCATGAAACGGCTTCTTTGATTAAAGATTATGAAACAAAGATGAAAGAAGAGTCGGATCGTAAGTGTAAGGAAATTTTAGCGACAGCTATACAAAAAAGTGCTTCTGATTTTGTATCGGAAACAACCGTTTCTGTTGTTGCACTTCCTAATGATGATATGAAAGGTCGTATTATCGGAAGAGAAGGAAGAAATATTAGAGCAATCGAAACTTTGACAGGTGTTGATTTAATTATCGATGATACACCGGAAGCTGTTATTTTATCAGGTTTTGATCCTATTAGAAGAGAAGTTGCACGTATTGCACTTGAGAAACTTATTGTTGATGGACGTATTCATCCAGCTCGTATTGAAGAGATGGTTGAGAAGGCGAAAAAAGAAGTTGACAATATTATGAAACAAGCCGGAGAGAATGCTATCGATGAAACCGGAGTTTATGGTCTTAACCCTGAACTCGTAAGATTACTCGGACGTATGAAATATAGAACAAGCTATGGACAGAGCGTACTACAGCATTCTATTGAAGTATCGAGATTAACCGGAATTATGGCTGCCGAACTCGGTGTAGATGTTACAATGGCAAAAAGAGCAGGATTAATGCATGATATAGGTAAAGCGATCGATTATGAGATGGAAGGATCGCATATTACCATTGGAGCGGATCTTGCAAGAAAATATAAAGAACCACATGAAGTAATTAATGCAATTTTATCGCATCATGGCGATGAAGAAGCTGACAATGTTATTTCTGTTTTGGTTCAGGCAGCTGATACTATTTCAGCAGCTAGACCGGGTGCTAGAAGAGAGACTTTGGAATCTTATATTAAGAGACTTGAGAAACTTGAAGAAATTGCTAACTCGTTTAACGGCGTAGAAAAAACATATGCTATTCAAGCTGGACGTGAAATAAGAATTATTGTTAAACCTGAGATTGTTTCAGATGATGATATGATTATTAAATCGAGAGAAATAGCTCAAAAGATTGAGAATGAAATGGAGTATCCGGGCCAGATTAAGGTTACCATGATACGCGAATCAAGATCTGTGGATTACGCTAAGTAAGTTCTTTTGAAGGTACCGTTTTTAGAACTGTATAACAAGAGGTGTCACTAGTGAAAGACAAGACCAAGTCGTTGATTATATTTATTGCTTGTTTGATTATGATTTTAGTATCTTCCTTTTTAGTAAGTGCTAATAATGTCATAACCGGAGATCGAGTAGATAATTTATTATTTTCTATGATTGGTAGTGTCGATGAGAAAGACAAAAGTAATTCGGATATTATCCGAAATACGGATGTTCCTTCTCGCACTGTGGCACCTCCTCTTTTTGTTTCGAATACAGAAGTCCCGAAAGCGGAAGTTACAAGTGATCCTTTGTTTACACAGGAGCCAAATGTATCTACACGTCCAGATTATATTGCTACGAATGGTCCGACAGAGGGCACAAATACCGATTCTATATCGACTCCATTAATAACTCCTGTTCCTACTGGATTTATTAATGATCATACTTATTATGATCCTTCAATTTGTGTCACTATTGAAACTCATACAGAATCATATGTTAGCGGTTCTAGAACGCTTTCTTTAACGTATTATGTTGTTGATTTGCAACTTTCAAACGCGAATCAACTAGGGGCATTACTTGCTGGCGGTGGCTATGATGGAGGAAAAGAATATACTTCTGTTATGGCTTCAAGGGTAAATGCAATATTAGCTATTAATGGTGATTACTACGATTGGCAAGGAAAAAAGGGTATAATGATAAGAAATGGTGTCCTGTACAGAAATACTCCGACGGACAGACCCCTTCTCATTATTGATAAAGATGGTAATTTTAGTGTTGTGAAAGAAAATACGGTGAATGCAAACGACCTTGTTTCACAAGGCGTATTACATACTTTTGCGTTTGGTCCTGCTCTTGTTTTGGATGGAGCGCTGGCACCAGTTGATTTAACAGGTGAAATAAAAGATTATAATACGTATAATGAACCTAGAATGGCGATAGGTCAGGTTGGTGAATTACATTATAAAATAATCTGTGTTGACGGAAGACAACCAGGTTATTCGGATTATGGTGTATCTATCAAAAAATTATCGGAAATTTGTTTGGCGCAAGGATGCAAAATTGCATATAACCTTGATGGCGGATCATCTGCAACTTTGTATTTTAATGGTAGAATATATAATAGTCCTTCGGGGTATTCGGGATATGGTACTTCTGCCGGAGACGAAAGAGAAATAAGTGATATAATTTATTTTACAAGCGGAATAAATTAGATGGAGAGTTGGGCTGTTATGCATAGTGTTATTTTAATACCGGCTTATAAACCGGATGAGAAGTTTGTTGTTTTTGTGAAGGCTTTAATTGACGAAGGGAAGGTTGTTTTTGCCGTTGATGATGGAAGCGGGGAGGAACATTCCCGTTTTTTTGATGAGGTTTCGTCGTTTGGCGTTCATGTGTTGCATCATCCTACAAATTTGGGCAAAGGTTGCGCTCTTAGAAATGGTATTAAGGAAATTCGTAGAATGTTTCCTGAAGTTGAGGCTATTGTTACTGCTGATTGTGATGGTCAACATTCATTGCATGATATAAACAAAATTATTGATGCGATGGAGACGAATCCGGATACACTTATTATCGGGGGTCGTTTTCAGAATAAGGATGAAAAAGTTCCGCTTAGATCGTTTTTGGGAAACTCGGTTACTCGTATAGCGTTTATTTTAGCAACCGGGGTTAGAATTCATGATACTCAAACCGGGCTTCGTGGCTTACCGGCGTGCATTCTGCCGCAGCTTGAAGTTCTTTCTGGTGATAGATATGAGTATGAAATGAATATGCTTTTGAAAATTAAGGAATGGGAGATTAAATATAAAGAAATCCCGATTCAAACTATATATATTAACGATAATAAAGGGTCACATTACGATACTTTTAAAGATTCATGGAGAATTTTCAAGCAAATTTTTAAGTTTTGCGGTTCTTCTGTTTTGTCGATGCTTTTTGATTACCTTATCTATATTTTGTTGTTAAAGCTATTTGATTTGTCCGTTTCGCGCGCGTATATTATCGCAAGAATTTTCAGCGCAGCATTTAATTATTTGCTAAATAGCAGGTTGGTTTTCAAAAAATCAGGGGTTTCTCATTTTGTCAAATATGCTATATTAGCGGTTTGTATTATGTTGATAGGGGCGTATGGTGCGCAGTGGCTTTCTAATGAATTTAATTTTTCTGACTTGTTATGTAAAATATTTATAGATTTACCTCTTTTTGTTGTTAGTTATGTTGTTCAACGTGAGGCTGTTTTCAATAAGAAAAAACTTATTAAACGGGGGAAATCGGCTTGAGCGGATTGGTTTTTATTTTAGCGTTATTGGTCGCTATTGCATATGCTCTTTTTGAAGAAAAAAAATATCAAATTAAAGACGGTACGATAATTCTTTATGTTTTATTTGCGTTACCGGCAGGAATTATATTTGGACGTTTGTTATATCTGTTGTTTAAGTGGGATAATTTTTCGCTTGATCCTTTTGATGCACTACGTGTTTGGTACGGCGGTTATATGCTTCATGGTGCACTTTTAGGGTGTGTTCTAACTGCTTTGATTTTCTGTAGAACTAAGAAAATTTCTTTCGGTAATTTCATGGATGCGCTTTGTGTTCCTGCTTTAATTTTAATAGCGGTTAAACGGTGGGCGGATTATTTTAACCAAGAGTCATTTGGTCCTCCGGTAGATGATAGTAGAATGAAGTTTTTTCCTTTGTCGGTTTATATTGAGAGAATCGAAGCTTGGAGAATGGCTCTTTTTTTTATTGAATTTCTGGCATGTGTTATTTTTGCGGTGGTTATTTCGATTTGCGCAAAGAAAGGTTTGTTCAAGAGAGTCGGAGACAAAGCTATTTGGAGTTTGCTTTTGTATAACTTATTTAGAAGCTGTATAGAAATTAAGAGGATAGACCTCATAATGTGGGGGCATGTACCTTTTACCCTATGCCTCAGTTTTATAATTGTTATTGCGATTTTTGTTTTCTTTATTGTTTCGGCACATAAAAAAAACAAGAAGATTATTGTTGAAATAATTTCTTGTTTTGTGGCTTTGATTGCTATGGCGGTTGGTATTTACAGTGTGTTTCTTTATTCGGAAACTAAAATTATCTTCACTCTTCTTATAATATCCGTGATGGTATGTTATCTTTTGCTTTGTTTGTTTATATACAGAAGAATTCCAAAGGTTGAGTCAATCACTGATTCTCATCATCACGATTCCAAAGTAGTTTAATGTGTTCTTTCATAGGTAATAATTGAACGCCAGATAGTTCGGGGGCGTTTTTTATTTGTTCGGCGATTTCCTCAAAGGCAGTACACATTACAACGGGAACATTCTTTAGCTTAGAAAGTTCGTTGATTAAAGGAATGCCATCAAGTACCGTTTGAGGGGTAGTATATTGAAGTAAGTTTGTGTTGTTAACAAGTCCTGTAATAGGTAGACAGGAAGCCGCGGAGATATCGTCAAACATTCTACCGGCATTTTGGATATTTCTGGTAAAAGGTCTATTATAGTTCATTACGAAATAAAGTTTATAACCGCGCGCTGATATTAAGTCGCTATAACGTCCAACAGCTTTGGCACCTACATCATCTCCGCCTATATCTAATACGACATCACAATTTTTGTCTTCAATTAGTCCACCCATCGAAGCGGTTAGTGCCGGAACGTCAATATTTGTGTTTGCATACATAGGTAGTTCTACAAAAACGCCTGCTTCCGTTAATTGTTTCAAAGCATCAGCGGTTCTGAAAAATGGATTTACTATATCCATATCAACAATAGCAACTTTTCTATCCGGATTATTTTTTTTCAAATATAAAGCATAATTAACCGCAACTTCAGTTTTTCCGCTTCCATAATGTCCTGTAAATATATATACGCTTGGTTCCATCTTTTGTATCATCCCTCCCGTTTTCAAAGAAAACAAACTGATTATATCACTTTTCTTCTATTATAGATAGTAAAATGTCCAATTTCCGTGTTTTTTTCGTGTTTATTACGCAATAAAAAAATAACGAATTTTTACAAAAAAACACGGAAAAATATTTTTTGAAAAAAAGTTAAAAAAGGTGTTGACAAGGGCTATTTGGGGTGGTATACTAGCAAAGCTCTCGCAAAAACAG